>Ga0233425_10000243_pt1 | contig 143565 bp, 135 predicted proteins | sample Watercolumn_Towu_2_FD_181712 | JGI IMG/M metagenome (GOLD analysis project Ga0233425, IMG submission 181712) | Freshwater microbial communities from Lake Towuti, South Sulawesi, Indonesia - Watercolumn_Towuti2014_140_MG | ecosystem: Environmental > Aquatic > Freshwater > Lake | place...
GAGGGTCTCCCCGACACCGTCGTCGTCAGCTGATCCCTCGGGCCGCGGGTGTTGTGACGAAGATCTGATGCGAGGCGCGGAGCCGGGCCTCGTCGCGCACGACGAACCCGGACTCCGCGAGCAGCCCAGCGCCAGTCGTCCGCCGTGTACTTGTTGTGGACGGGAAACAGGCGAAAGCCGCGCCGCGACGCGTCCGGCCCGGTTTCCTTCATCTCGTCCCGGCGCCACGCGAGATAGGTTGCGAGCGGCTGACGGATCCAGTCGTGCAGCAGGAAGATCCCACCCGGCGTGAGCGCGCGCCGGATCTCCGCCAGCACGGGCAGCGGCTCGTCGAGCACGTGCAGCACCGACGACATGCTCACGAGATCGACGGTGCCGGCGGCGTGGGGCAACGGCTGCGTCGTCACGTCGTGCAGCGCGAGCGTCAGCGTGACGCCCGCGAGCTCCCGGCCGTGCGCGATCATCGCCGGCGTGACGTCGTAACCGTAGAGCGACGCCGCCGGGTAGCGCTGCCCCAGATCGCGCAGGAAAAGCCCGGGACCGCAGCCCAGATCGATCACCACCGGCCGCGCCGGCAGCGACGGCGCGACGCGCGAAGTGAAGAACTCCCAGAACCGCGCGTCGTAGCGCGTCGGGTGGCTGTCGACCATGCGACGCAGCAGCTGCTCGTCCGACGATCCCGAGAGCGATTGATGGGTCGGCATGACGGACTGGACGCCGCTTACTTTCCGGCGAGCCTCGCCACGACGGGCGCCAGGACGTCCACAAACGGTTCGAAGGTGATGAAGTGCGAGATCCCCCAGCGCTCGCGACGCTCGTGGAGCGCGTGCACCATTTCGTCCACGGTCCCGATCAGCACGAAGGGCGCGTCGAGAATCTCGTCGACGCTGAGCTGCTTCCAGGTGCGCTGGAGCTCCGCCGCCGCTTCGCGCCGGCGATCCGTCACGATGACCCGCTGGACCTGCACGCTCAGCTCGAGATGCTCGAATCGCCCGCCCGCCGCCTCGCGCACGACCCGCAGACGCTCGTCGACACCGCCCACCTTCCATCCGCTCATGTCGAGCGCGGTGCCGCCCTGGGTGAAGGTGATGCCCGTGAGGTTCACGGTGTTCGCCTCTCGTGCCGCCAGCGCGAGGAGCCGGGGGCCATTGCCGCCGATGACGATCGGCGGATGTGGCCGCTGGACGGGACGCGGATAGATCGTGTGGCCCGTGACCCGATAGTGCCGGCCCGCGACGTTCACCTCGGCGCCGCCGAGCAGGGCCTTGATGATCGTCACCGACTCCGCGAGCCGATCGACCCTGATGCCTCCGCGATCGAAGGGGAGTCCGGCCTGATCGTATTCGAGCTTCACGTACCCGGCGCCCAGCCCCAGCTCCAGCCGGCCGTCGGTCAAGAGGTCGATCGTCGCTGCCTCGCGCGCGAGCAGCACCGGATGGCGGAGATCGTTGTTGAGCACGTTGGTGCCGATCCGGAGGCTCGTCGTGGCGTCCGCGGCGCTCATCACGGCCGGGATGGTCGCCAGCATGGCGGACAGGTGATCGGGGATCAGCAGCACGGAATAGCCGAGGGCTTCGACCTTGCGCGCCTTGTCCTGCCACTCGGTCCGTGACCCGGCGTCGCGCGCGTTGATCCCGAAGCGGAACGGCTTCACGTCACTTCCCCTTGAGTCGCAGCTCCTCGTAGGGGGCCGAGCTCGACATGTTCGTGATGAGGCCGATGCCGGACTCGGCGACGCGCGGGCCGTAGCCGCCGGGGATCGCGAGCTCGAGCAGCGGCGCGTACATCACCTTCTCGTGCATGAGCTGCTGGATGCGGTGCAGGATCGCTTCGCGCTTCGCGCGATCGATCTCGGTCGCCTGCTCCCTGACGAGCCCTTCGATGTCGGGATACGTGCCGTAGGTGAAGAGCCCGCCCGAGGCGACGAACGCGTCGATCCTCGTCGCGGCGCTCCCGAACGCGGCGCTCGTGCTCTGGATGACGTGCTTGAGCCGCTTGTCCGCGTACTCCTTGAAGAACGCGGCGCGCTCGAGCGGCCGGATCGTCACGCGGATCCCGACCGCGCCGAAGTACGTCACGACGGCCTCGGCGAAGGTGGCGTTCGCCATGTCCACCGTGATCGTCCCGGCGTCGAAGCCGTTCGGATAACCCGCCTCGGCCAGGAGCTGCTTGGCCCGCTTCGCATCGAAGGGATAGTGGGGCGCCGGCCACGAGAACTCGAAGCTCTGCGGAATGATGCTGGCTGTCACCTTCGACAGCCCGAGCGTCTCCGCCTGATTCACCGCCTGACGGTCGATGGCAAGGTTCGCGGCCAGCCGCACACGCCGATCCGCCCACGGCGATTTCGGATCCCACTGCTCGGTGAAGACGTACCAGAGCGGCAGCGGCAGGTAGTAGGGCTTGAGCGTCAGCCCCGGGGTCTTGCGCAGCTCCTCGGCGAGCGCGCCGCGGAACACGTACCCGATGTCGGCCTCGCCGCGCTTCAGCATCGCGAGCCGCGTCGACTCGTCGGGAACCGATCGCACGACGAGCGTCTTCACGGACGGCGTCTTGCGCCAGTACTGCTCGTGCGCCTCGAGGACCAGCTCGATGCCCGGCTTGAACGACGCGAGCCTGTACGGGCCGGCGCCCACCGGCGCCTTCTTGAAGCCATCGTCGCCGACCTTCTCGACGTACTTGCGCGGCACGATCCACGCGGCGCCGGTCGCCGGCGTCGCGTAGAACGTCATGAAGTCGGGCCACGGCCGCTTGAGGCGGAAGCGCACGCGCGACGGGTCGACGACGTCCACCGCCGCCACGTGGTCCTTCAGCGTCTTCGCCCCGGCGCCGCGATAGCGCTCGAACGAGAACTTCACGTCGTCCGCGGTCACGGGATCGCCGTTGTGGAACTTCACACCCTTGCGGAGGACGAATTCGTACGTCAGCCCGTCGGGAGAGACGGTCCACGACTCCGCGAGACACGGAGCCATCGGGTTGCCGGGCATCGGCTTCACCAGCGCGTCGTGGAGCGCGTAGTAGAAGATGAACGGCGTCACGAGCGCCTCGGACTCGGCTGGATCGAACCAGCGCGGCGCGATCGTGATGCCGTGGACCAGCGTCATCTGCCCGGCGGGAGCATCGGCGCGCGCCTCCGGGCCCGCGAGGACGATCGTCGACGCCACGAGGAGTCCGAGGAGCGTACGGCGCGCGCGTGATCGTGTCATCGTCGCCTCCAGGAGTCGTCGTCCTTCCACGCGTCCGGCTGCGCGCGATACATCGGCGTCAGCTCGATGTCCCGCCATTCGCGGTGGAACACCGTGGTCGTGGAGCCGGAGATCGGCGGCACGATCCAGCTCCATCGCGCGTGGACCTCGCGGCCGGCCTGCGTCTCGATCGCCTCGAACTTGTCGAACGCGTGGGCCGCGGCGTGGTGGTCGATCATCGTCACGCCCGCGCGCTCGTAGGAGTGGAGCACGGCGACGTTCAGCTCGACGATCGCGCGATCGCGCCACAGCTTCCGATCGGCGCTGGTGTCGAGGCCCATCTTCCGCGCGACGACCGGCAAGAGGTTGTAGCGGCTCGTATCTCCGAAGTTCCTCGCCCCGATCTCCGTCCCCATGTACCAGCCGTTGAACGGCGCCGCCGGGTACTCGACGCCACCGGCCTCGAAGAGCATCGCGGACACGGCCGGCAGCGCGTACCACTTGAGCCCGAGCTCGGCGAACCAGGGAAGCTCCGGATGGACGATCGGGATCTCCATGACGAGCGCGCGCGGAATCTCGCGCCACGCCGGTCGCTCGCCCGCGGCCTGGACGATCACCGGGAGCAGATCGAAGGCGGTGCGCGGTTCCGGTGGCTGCCACCCGAGCGACAGCGCGACGTCGGTCAGCTCCACGTTGGCAGGATCGCCGAGCACCGAGCCGTCGGCCGCGGTGTAGCCCGCGTAGCGGAAGAGCTGCGGGCTCCACACACGCGGCGCGACGCCCTTCGCGTCCCGCTGCGGGAACACGGTGATCACGGGCCGCAGCGCGCCACCGTTCGTGGCGATCTCGACGTGGCCCATGATCGCGTCGAGCATCTCCTCGCCGGTCCTTGCCTGGCGAAAATCGCGGAGCGCGAGGCCTTCCCAGTAGAGGCGGCCGACGCAGCGCGTGGCGTTGCGCCACCCGAGGCGCGCCGCGAAGCCGAGCTCCTCGGGCGTCTGCCGATACGTTCCCGTGGTGCGGAACTCCTCTTCGACCTGCCGCCAGCGCAGGTCGAACACCGACGCCGCGCTCGTCTCGCGGTAGTACTGCCGCAGGAAGGCTTTCGCGCCCTCGAGCGGCGTCGCCGGCCGCTCCTGCACCGTCGCGCCGTGCGCGACCGGGCACCCGGTCGCCGCGTCCGGCTCGGGCCCCACCGGCTTCTCACCCGCGACCGTGAATGTCTCGATCCGGATACGCTCGTCAGCCACACCGCACGCCCGGAGTTGGCCGGCGAGCGCGTCCATGAACGGATCGCCGCCGCAGAGATAGAACACCGCGCCGGGAAATCGCCGCACGAGCTCGCGTGCGTCGCCGGCGCCGAACCGGCCGGCCTCGCGCGTGATCCGCACGTTCACGGAGATCTTCGGGTTCATGCGCGGCAGCGTCGCGAGCTCGTCCCCGCAGATCGCCTGCGCGCGCGTCGACACCGAATAGTCGATGTGCAGCGCGATCGGACGCGGCCGCGCGGCGAGCGACCGCGCCATCGCGAGCGCCGGCGTCAGCCCGATGCCGCCGACGAGGCAGACGACGTCGCGCGTCTCGTCGTCCGCGAGGAAGTAATGCCCCGACGGATCGGACACGCGCAGCAAGGCATCGGGACGCATCCGGTCGAAGAACCACCGCGAGAAGACCCCCTGCGGCTCGCGCTGCATCGTGATCTCGTACGTGTCGCGAGATCCGGGCGCGGACGACAGCGTGTACGCGCGCTGGATCCAGCGGTTGTCGATACGCGCTTGCAACACCACGTGCTGGCCCGGCCGATGCGGCGGGCAGACGCCGGACGCCGGCCGGATGCGGAACGTGCGGATGTCGTCGGCGAGCGACACCGTCTCGACCACGCTCGCCGCGGTCCACGTGGAGTCGCCGAGCATCTCCTTCACGAGCGGGGCGCAGCCTCCGCACACCATCGTGGCCCGCGTGCGGGCGGCGACGGCGTCGAGCGTGTGCGCACCGTCCGCGATCGCGCGCTGGATCTGGCCGCACGTCGCGTGCGTGCACGCGCAAATGACCTCGGCGTCGGCGTAGAGCGGGCGCGCGTCTTCCGTGCTGAACTCGCCGCGCTCGCGGAAGAGCGCGAGCTGCCATTCTTCGACGGCGGTGCCGTCGAGCAGCCGGCCGAGCATCTCGCCCAGTCCCGTCCACTCGCCCTCGGCGTGCAGCTCGACGATGCGGCCATCGCGGATGCCGAGCGAGTGGTACACACCACGCGCGGCGTTCTCGAAGCGCAGGTCGGAGGCGGACGCGCCGGCGTCCAGGAGGCGCGAAGTGAAGGCGGCGCTCTGTACGAGCCGCGTGCTCACGACGCGGCGGCCGTCGGGGAGCGTGTGGACGGCGGTGAGCGCGGGGCGCCCGTCGACCCGACCGGTCTGCAGAGTGACCACCCCGCGGAGCGGCAGCAGGTACATCGTCTCGAGCGACTCCATCAGCGAGCGGAGCGCCGGCGTGTCGCGGATCGCTCCCCGGAACCACGCGCCGTCCAGGCTCACGGTCTTGAGGTCGCCGGCGGCCCGCACGGTCGCTGCGCGCGGCTCGTCGTGCAGGATCGCGAGCTCGCCGAAGAACTGCCCGGGCAGCAGCTCGGCGAGCAGGGTCTCCCTCCCGTTCTCGCGCCGCCTGACCTCCGCGCGGCCGTCGACGATCAGATACACGCGCTCGCCCGGCGCGCCCTGCTCGAACACGACGTCCCCGGCGCGGAAGTCTTCGAGCCGATACGTTCCCTCGCGGACCGCGACGCCGAGGCTCGCGAAGACGCCCTCGGTGAGCCGCGCGCCGCGCAGCAGGCGCTGCTCCTCGCCGACGGCACGCAGCTGACGCAGCGTCTCGCCCTGCGGATCGAGCGCCTCGAGCAGCGCCGCCCGGGAGATCGCGAGCAGCCGGCACTCGTCGAGCGCCCGCGCGCTCGCGTTGCGCCGGCCGGTACCGCCGGGCAACAGCGCCTGCTCGCCGAACCAGTCTCCGGGACCCAGGCGTGCGAGCACGACGTCCGAGGCGTCGAAGCCGGTCGTGTAGATCTGCACCGCGCCGTCGTCGACGACGAACATGCGATCGCCGGCGTCACCTTCACGGAGGAGCACCTCGCCCGGCGACGCGGTGACGTCGACGGCTTGCGCCGCGAGACGGTCGAGCTCGGCGGGCGCGAGCGACGAGAAAAACGGAACGGCAGCGAAGCGCCGGCGGCGATCCTCGATCGTCACCGGGCGGCGTCCGCGGGAAGCTCCGCGAGCAGACGCCCGTACCCGGGCAGACGATCCTTGCTGTCGAACACGCGCAGCATCGCCCACATCGACGCCTGGTTCGTCGTCACCACGGGCTTCTTGAACTCGCGCTCCCACACGGCGATCGAGGGCATCGTCGGGAAGTTGCCGCCGGGCACCACGAACACCTCGATCTCCGGACGATCGATCCGCGCGAACGTCTCTCGCGCGTTCTCCGGACCGAGCTTCCCGATCGCGTACGCGTCGGTCGCGCCGAAGCCTTCGAGCGCCACCGTGTCGAGCCCGTGCTTCGCCTTGAAATACTGCCGCGCGCGCTCGTTGACCTCGACCGAATACGGCGACACGATCGCCACGCGCCGGGCGCCGAGCGCGCGGACGGCGCGGCCGACCGCCTGCGCCGACGTGATCGCGGGCACGCCGGCGCCGGCGCTCATGCGCTTCGTGACGACGTCGTCGTAGTCCTCGGCGAAGAGGCTCGCCGACGTCTGGGCGAGGATCACCATCTCGACCTTCGCGGTGCCGAGCAGCTGCGACTGGTAGTCGACGTCCTCGTCGCGGCTCGGGTTGAAGCTCCCTCCCCTCGACTTGAGGCGCCCGACGTGCGCCTGGTACGTCATCGGCAGCAGGCGGCATTCGATCTCGACCGTCGTGTTCGTGGACGGAATCAGCACGCCGAAGTGCCGGGTCATGGTGGGCGAGTATAGCGGAGTGCTGCTAGACTCCGCCTCCAAGCGCGATGGAGAGCTCGGAGCATGATGTCATCGTGGTGGGAGCGGGCAACGCCGCGCTCTGTGCCGCCCTGTCCGCGCGCGAGCACGGCGCCAGCGTGGTGGTCCTCGAGTGCGCGCCGGAAGCGGAGGCGAACGGCAACAGCCGGTTTGCCGGTGGCGTCATGCGCTTCGCTTTCGACGGAGTCGACGACCTCCGGAAGGTCGCCGAGCTCACCGACGAGGAGGTCGCCGGCGCCGATTTCGGCACCTACACGCGCGCCCAGTACTTCGACGACCTCTTCCGCCTGACCCAGTACCGCACCGATCCCACCCTCGTCGAGCTGCTCGTCACCCGGAGCCTCGACACCATGATCTGGCTGCGCGGCCAGGGGGCGCGCTTCGTTCCGATCTACGGACGGCAGGCTGGCAAGGTCGGGGGGCGCTGGAAATTCTTCGGCGGCCTTCCCATCGAAGCCTCCGGCGGCGGCGCCGGGCTCGTCCAGTCACTGACGGCGGCGGCCCGTCGCCGCGAGATCGATATCCTCTACGAGACGCGGGTCCTGTCGCTCCTGTGGGACGGGGTGCGCGTGAACGGCGTGCGGATCCGCAGCGGCGGAAAGCTTCGTGATCTGACTGCGCGCGCGGTCGTGCTCGCCTGCGGCGGCTTCGAGGCCAACGCCGAATGGCGGACGCGGTATCTCGGTCCGGGCTGGGAGCTGGCCAAGGTGCGGGGCACGCGCTTCAACACCGGTGACGGGCTGCGCATGGCCCTCGAGATCGGCGCCAGCCCTTTCGGCAACTGGTCGGGCGCCCATGCCTGCGGCTGGGACCGGAACGCGCCCGAGTTCGGCGAGCTCTCCATCGGCGACCAGTTCGAGAAGCACAGCTATCCTCTCGGCATCCTCGTCAACGCCGACGGCAAGCGCTTCGTCGACGAGGGCGCCGACTTCCACAGCTTCACGTACGCGAAGTACGGCCGCGCCGTGCTCGAGCAGCCCGGGCAGTTCGCCTGGCAGGTGTTCGACGCGAAGGTCCTGCACCTGTTGCGTCCCGAGTACGGCATCTCGCGCGTGACCAAAGTGCGGGCGCAGACGCTCGAGGAACTGGCCACGAAGCTCGAAGACGTGAATCCCGAGGGCTTCCTTCGGACCGTGCGCACCTTCAACGCGGCCGTGCGCGGCGACGTGCCCTTCGATCCGTACACGAGGGACGGCCGCGGCACCGCCGGCCTCGAGCCCGCGAAGTCGAACTGGGCCAACGCGATCGATCAGCCGCCCTTCGAGGCCTACGCGACCACGTGCGGGATCACCTTCACCTTCGGCGGGCTTCGCATCGACGCGGACGGCCAGGTGCTCGATCACGATGCGGCGAAGATCACGGGGCTCTACGCCGCCGGCGAGATGGTCGGCGGGATCTTCTACTTCAACTATCCGAGCGGGGCGGGCCTCGTCTCGGGCGCCGTTTTCGGCCGCCTCGCCGGCGCCTCGGCCGCGGGCTCCGCCTGCTCAGTGCCCGGGTAGATAGCCACCGAGCACGGTCTTCGGCCACTTCGCCTCCGCGAGCACCCAGTCGCGCGACGTCTCGGCGAGGCGACGGACGCGCGCGACGTCCACGCCGACGAGCGCGCCCTTCCATTTCCTCACGGCGCCGCCGACGAAGACCGTGTCCACGTTGCTCGTGTCCATGGCGAGCACGATCGCGCCGTAGGCGTGGTCGAGCGGCAGGACGTTGATCGTGTCCGTCCTGAGCAGGATGACGTCGGCTTCCTTGCCGGGCGTGAGCGAGCCGACCTTGCGCTCGAGGTGGTTGACCATCGCACCGCCCAGGGTGGCGATCTCGACCGCCTGCTTCACCGTCCTCAGCGGCGGCACGCTGGCCTCGCCCGCGCGCTCGCGCTGGAAGATCAGCACGCGCAGCCCGGCGAGGCGCTGGGCATCGCACCTGTCGCGCAGCCCGCGAGCGTGACGCCGGCCGCCGCGACCGTCGCGATCGCCGCGCCGGAGCCAAGAAATTCGCGGCGGGACACGCGCTCCATCGTGGTGTCGCTCATGTCAGCCTCCCGCGGGGACGGCTACTTCAACTCGAAGGAATACTTTCCGATGAGGACGTCGTCGACGACCACCTCGACGGTGTGCGTTCCCACTTTGAGCTTGGACGTGTCCCATCGATGGCGGTGCGTTCGCGACCCCCGGACGCTCCCGCTGTTGGGAGCGAGTGACGCGCGATGCGTTTGGGCCTTGCCGTCCGGTCCCGTGCGGACGGCGCTGACCTCGTGAGATCCATGGTCGTTGAAGACGATGACCATGATCACGCTCTTGTCCGTCTCGCGGGAGAACGTCTCGACTCTCTCGAACCGACGCTCCGGCGAGGTGTTGTGGCGCCCGGACACGGTCTCGCTCGTGGTGAACCACACGTCTCTCACGTTGCCGGGGAGCGTCTGCGGCTCGCCGATCGCGACCCCGAGCACGATCAGCGCCACGAGCGAACACCCGATCGCGGTGGCTCTCATCGAATGAGCTGCTTCGACAGATCCTGGGTCTTGACGACCTCGGGCAGGAGATCTTCCGAGTCGATCTGCTGGAGCTTGAGTCCGGCCGGGACGACCGTCAGCGGCTCGCCGGGCTCGATACCGACGAAGCGGCTGTTGGTCTGCAGCTCCTTCGCCCACGCGGCCTGCCCGTCCTTCATCAGGAGCCAGCTGATGAGCACGCGCGAGGACTGATAGTCCATCTCGGGAAGCGACAGCGTCCGGATGTTCTTGCCGACGCCCTTCGCCTGGAAGTCCCGGAGCGCCAGCGCGTTGAGGCCGATCGCGAGGGGGTAGCGGCCGCGCACCATGAACTCGGTGAGCTGGTTGCGGTCGCGGCTCAGCACGGGCTCCTGGTCGACCAGGAGCTGCTTCATGATCTCGTCACCGACCTTCAGACGCGCGATGGTCAGCGGCCAGAACGTGGAGCCGATCGCGCGCGGGTCGGAGATCGCGATCTTCCCCTTCCACTTCGGGTCGAGCAGGTCCTTGATGCTCTTGATCTCTCCGTCCTTCACGCGGTCGGCGTTGACGAAGATGCCGACGGAACGCACGAGCGTGAAGGCGTAGGCGAGGCGCCGATCCCTGTCGAGGAAGCCGGCCTCGAAGCCGCCGCGCCAGTGCGCGTCGTTCTTCGCGTCGGGGGCGACGATCGCGGGGCGTACCGGATCGAAGACGCCGGCGGGCCGCAGCACTTGCAGCGCGGTGCTGGTCGGCATCGTTGCCACGTCCCACGTGTAGACGCCGGCCTTGCGCTCGTTGATGATGCGTGGGGAGAAATCGACGGGCTCGAGATTCGTGTGGTCGACCTTGATCTCGGGATACGCCTGCGCGAAGAGCTTGAGCACCCGGCCGTAGCTCTGGCCCGTGAACGTGTTGACCGCGACCTTGCCTTCCTTCTTCGCGGCGGCCACGGTCTGTTCCCACTCGGGCGACGTCGCGGCGGCCGCGCGCGCCGGCTGCCCCGCGACCGCCGCCGTGGCGACGCCGCGCAGGAAGTGCCGTCGATCGATCCCGGGGGCACGCATGGGTTGGTATCTTACTCGGCCCCGGGGAGAGACGCCGCCCGACGAAGGACAGCGCCGACCGGAGTCTCACCACGCACGCCGGCAGCCTCGCCCGCCCGCCGGCCCTCCGCGAGATGCTGGCCGCGTGGGGACGGTGAGCGCCGCGGTGACGGCCCTGCGGCTCGATCACGTCAGCAAGCTGTTCGGCTCGGTCCGGGCCGTCGTGGACGTGTCGCTCGAGGTCGCCCGCGGGGAGATCTTCACCCTGCTCGGGCCCAGCGCGTGCGGCAAGACGACGATCCTCCGCCTCGTCGCCGGGCTCGAGCGGCCCGACGCCGGCGAGATCACGCTCCGCGATCGTCTCGTGGCCTCGGTGGCGCGGCGCACGTTCGTGGCGCCGCATCGGCGCAATCTCGGCATGGTGGCCCAGTCGCACGCGATCTGGCCGCACATGACAGTGTTCGAGCACGTCGCCTACCCGCTCGAGCTGCGCGGCGTCCGGCGCGCCACCGTCCGCGAGCGCGTCACGGCGGTGCTCGAGATGGTTGGGCTCGCCGGGCTCGAGACGCGGCCGGCCACGATGCTCAGCGGCGGCCAGATGCAGCGCCTGGCCCTCTGCCGCGCCCTCGTCTACGAGCCCGACCTCCTGCTGCTCGACGAGCCGTTCAGCAGCCTCGACGCGAAGCTGCGCGAGCAGATGCGGGTCGAGGTGAAGCTGCTCCAGCGCCGGCTCGGCGTCACCGTGCTCTTCGTCACTCACGACCAGCTCGAGGCGCTCAGCCTCTCCGACCGCAGGCTGCTGGCGCGCACCGACCTGCCCGGCCGCGGCTGGCTCGAGTTCGCCTTCTGGGCGGCGTTCTTCCTCCCGACGCTGACGGTCACGCTGAGCTGGATCCTGCTGCTCGATCCCGAGTACGGGCTGATCAACGTGGCACTCGCCCGCGTGCTCGGCAGGGGCCCGTTCGACATCTACTCGTTCTGGGGCATCGTCTGGGTGCACGTGGTCACGGGTTCGCTCACCGTGAAGGTGATCCTCCTCACGCCCGCGTTCCGCAACATGAACGCCGCTTTCGAGGAAGCGTCGTACGTCGCCGGCGGGACCACGCTGCGGACGGCGCTCCGCATCACCGTGCCCCTGATGGCGCCCGCCATCCTCTCGGTGCTGCTGCTCGGCACGATGGTCTCGATGCAGACCTTCGAGGTCGAGCAGGTCCTGGGGCTGCCCTTCCGCTTCTTCGTGTTCAGCACATCGATGATGCGTGGACGCTCGACAACTGGAAGAACGTGCTGAGCGACGACCTCTTCCTGCACTCGCTCCGCAACACGCTGGTGCTCGCCGTCTGCACCGCCGTCGCCGCGCTGCTCGTGCACTCGCTGATCGCCTACGTCGTCGTGCGCACGCGCTACGGCGCGCGGCGCGTGCTCGACACGATCTCGTGGCTGCCGTTCACGGTGCCCGGGATCATCCTCGGCCTCGCGTTGCTCTGGCTCTTCCTCGGGGTCGGCGCGCTGCGCCCGCTCTACGGCACGATGGCCGTGCTCGTCATCGCCGGCCTGATCTCCGGCATGCCGCTCGGCGTGCAGATCATCAAGAGCGGATTGGTCCAGCTCGGCAGCGAGCTGGAGGAGGCCTCGCGCGTCGTCGGCGCGTCGTGGTGGACGACGTACCGTCGCATCGTGCTGCGGCTGATGGCGCCCACGCTGATGGCCGTCGGCATGATCACGTTCGTCGGCGCCGCCCGGAACATCGGCAACGTCGCGCTGCTCGCCACCAGCGCCAACCGCCCGCTCTCGATCTTCCAGCTCGACCTGATCGCGCAGCGCAAGTTCGAGGAGGCGATGGTCGTCGCCTGCGTCATCATGTTCATCTCGCTGGCCGGCGCGCTGGTCGCGCGCGTCCTGGGCTTTCGCGGCAGCGTGGGATAGTTCGGAACGCGGCCTCAGCCAGCGTGATCGAGCAACTGAGCCATGGCCTCGTGAAATATCGTGAGCTGACGGGCGCGTTCCTGCGGCTCCTCGCTCCAGTCGTCGTTGATACAGATCAGCCTCGGACGCTCGGCCAGCAGGGCGTGCAAGAGCGCCGGGGCGTCAGCGACGTTCTGGTCGTTGATCATGAAATCCGGGGCGCGAGGCCCGGGGCACACGCACCCGCGTCCGCGCAGCCAGGCGGCGATGGGCACCCACGGGTTGTCTCGCAGGCAGCCCATACCCAGGAAGTGCTTGCGCAGCTTGAAAGGAAGGGCTCCCACCGCGGCAGCGTAGTCGTCGCGCCGCCACGGGCACGGCACGTGGCCCATGCCATCCCAGGACATGTGCACCGAGCCGAGCCGAGGGCGGCCCGTCTCGTCGAAGAATGTGCCGGGCTCGACAGGCCGGCCCAGGAACATGTCGTCGTCCGATGTGATGAACCACGGCGCCAGATCGGGGATTCGGTGGTAGCCGAGCTTCTTGGTCTCGGAGTTGGGCTGCGGCTTGGGCACGATCTGCGATTCGCGGACGAAACGTAAGCCGTCGTCCTCCGCGAGGCCCTCGGGACCCGGGCCGTCATCGCCGAGCACAACGTGGATTCGGCGGATCCACGAAGCGTGGTGCCGCACCGAGCGAATGCAGTACAGAATTTCACCGTTGTCACGAAAGCGTGCCGCCGCGCCCGAGCTCCCGCGTCCTCCGTCCGGGCACCGCCACTTTGCCGCCACCAACGGGTGAACGTAGCCTACGACCCAGTCGATGGGGCCGTGGGCGAATGATCCCGCTTCGCCACGCACCGCGTTCTCGTTCCTCATGCCGTCGAGGTTCTCCGTGCCCGCCACGGGTCCAGGAGGAACTCTCGGTGCAGCCACGACACGATGCCTTCGACGTTCGCGTCCGCGCCGGCCACGATGGTCGCGTCGACCGACGCCGTGCCGTCCTCACCCACCTCGACGAGGACGAGGTCGATCGCGGGATCGTTCACTTCCATCGCCTCGGCAGGCGATGCGACGACCGCGCGCCGGCGACCGTAGCGACGGCGAAGCGCGTCGATGAGCTGGATCTTCTCGTCCGCCGATCCCTCGACGCCGATCTTGATCGGTCCTGGCCCGTGCCTGAAGGAAGGGATTCGGCGCGCGGGGACGACGTCACAGGGGACCATCCGCGTCCCGTCGACGGGACACGTCGCGTCGAGATCGGCTGCCGACTCGGGCCGCGACACCGGAAAGTCGAGGCCGCACGCACCGCAATGAAACCCGCCGCGGGGCCTCGCGTCCTCCGGCCCACCGCGCCTCACGGCGAGCTCGTGCATGGTCCAGTAGTGATGCGTCTTCGCGACGACGGTGACGATGCTCTTCACCTCGTCCTCGAGGCGGAACCTCGGACCGGCGGGCAGGAGAACACGGTCGTCCTCCGCGCGCGCCGCGACGTTCTCGAGCACGATGGCGGCCGCGACCCACTCGGCCATCGCGCGTGAATCACAGGAGACCGCGATCCAGGCCGGCGGCTGCGGCTCGGCAAAGAGACCGGCGGTCTCCCAGATGCCGCGCCGCATCTCCGCCACCATCCCGGGATCGGATGCCGCGTCGCCGCCGGCCGCGCAGGTCTCGCCAAGCGCCTGCTCGATCCCCCGGTGCGGGGGCCCACCGTGGAGAGCGAGATCGCAAAAGCTCGTCCACATCGAGCCCCAGTCGGGCCGCCCGTCCGCGCGCCAGACGAACGGCGCCGAGGTCATCGGCGCCGCGCGATCCGGGGTCGTCACCGAGTCACGACTCGAATGTCTTCCAGCACGCCGCGCTCGTCTGCCTGGGCGAGCACAGCTTCAATGGTCTTCACGAGCTGGCGCGCCGCATCCACGCTCAGCTCGACCGCGACGCGGGCGCCCGGACCGAGCGCCTCGTTGACGAAATCGATGTTGAGCGCGTGCTCGAGCGGCAGATCGTACGGATGGTCGTAGGAGACGTTGGCCTCGCGAACCTCGAACCACTCCGGTCCGCTCTTGCCGCGGCCTTCGATCTGTACCTGGTGCGCGATCATCGTGCACATGGCTGGGTCTCCTCCGCGCTCAGCGCAGGGTCTTGTCGCAGAACGCGAAGACCTTCTTCCAGCCGTCCATCGCCTGCTCCTGACGGTACGCCGGACGGTCGTAGTAGAAGAAGCCGTGGCCGGCGCCGTCGTAACGGTGGAACTCGTACTTCTTGCCCGCCTTCTTGAGCGCCTCCTCGTGCGCGTTGACCTGCTCGGGCGTGGGTGACTTGTCCTCGTTGCCGAAGAGCCCGATGATCGGCGCCGAGAGGTCCGCCGTGTAGTCGATGGGCGCCACCGGCTGGTTCGCGGTGAGCTCTTCCTTCGACATGACCACGCGCCCGCCCCAGCACTCGATCACGGCGTCGAGGCCCTTCAGCCGACAGCCGGCCAGGAACGCCTGCCGGCCTCCCGAGCACGTGCCGAAGATACCGACCTTGTCGCTCACGTACGGCAGCGAGCGAAGCCACGCGTTCGCGCCGTCGAGATCGCCGAGCACCCGCGCGTCCGGCGCGCCGCCGGCGGCCCGCACCTTGGCGCCGACGTCCTCGGGGGTGCCGTGGCCGTCGCGGCAGTAGAGGTTCGGGGAGATCGACACGTAGCCGTGGTGGGCGAAGCGGCGCGTGCACTCGCGGTACCACTCGTCCCAGCCCGGCGCGTGATGGATGACGACCATCCCGGGGAAAGGTCCGGATCCGAGGGGACGCGCGACGTAGGCATTGATGACGTCCCCGTTGTGCCCCCGCATGGACACCGTCTCGGCGATCATCCCTTCGTACTGATCGGTCTGGTACATGGACGCCTCCTTCACTGAGATGCGCGATGCTACCATCGCGCGGTGAATCGATCCCTAGCCGCGGCCCCGGCGAAGTTCGGGGCGCTGCACCATCGTGACTACCGCCGGTACGTCCTCTACGCGTTGATCGGGCAGATCGCCGAGAACGTCGAGCACGTCATCAGCTACTGGGTGATCTTCCAGACCTTCCACTCGCCGACGCTCGCCGGGTTCGCGGTCATCAGCCACTGGGTCCCGTACCTCGTGTTCTCCGTCTACACGGGCGCGCTCGCCGACCGCTACGACTGCCGCCGGCTCATCCAGATCTCGCAGGCGCTCTTCGCGCTCGCGTCGCTCACGTGGGGCGTGCTCTTCCTGACCGGGACCTTGCGCGTGTGGCACGCGGCCGCGCTCCTCCTCGTCCACGGCGCGGGCGGCGTCATCGCGGGCCCGGCGATCCAGCTGATCGTCCACGACATCGTCGGGCCCGGGCACCTTCCGAGCGCCATTCGCCTCAACGCCACCAGCCGCTACCTCGCGACGCTCTTCGGCCCCGCGGTGGGTGGCGGGCTGATGTTCCTCCTCGGGCCGGGCGGAGGCATCGTCGCGAACGTGCTGCTCTACATTCCTCTGTCGATCTTCCTGCTGGGCCTGCGGTACACGGGTCACACGAAACGGGTGGGGCAACCGCCGCGCGGATCGCGGCTGGGACTCGTCGAGATGTGGCAGCTGGTCTCGCGGAGGCACCTCGATCGCCGCATCGTGCTGATGATCGCGCTCGGCGGAGCCGCCTCGTTCTTCGTCGGGAGCGGGTTCCAGGCGCAGATGCCGGAGTACGCGCACAACCACGGCGACGACGCCGGCGGCTGGTACAGCGTCTTGCTCGGCGCCAACGCGGCCGGCGCGGTGACGGGCGCGCTCCTCATGGAGTTCGTCCCCGGGTTCCGCCCCACGGTGCGCGGCGCGATCGTCTGCGCGGCGGTGTGGGGTGCCTTGATGGCGCTCTTCCCCGCGGCGCACGGCTACGCGGCCGCGGTGTCCACGCTGATGCTGGCCGGCGCGTTCAACGTCGCGTACACGTCGATGGCGCAGACGCTCGTCCAGCTCCACGCGCCCCCGGAGCTGCGCGGACGGGTCGTGGGTCTCTTCAATGCCTCGAACATGGGGCTCCGCGCGGGCAGCGGCGTCACGATCGGTGTCGTCGGTGCGTTCATCGGCGTCGAGCTCTCACTGACCTTGAGCGCGATGATGGTGGTGCTGATCGCGCTCGGGCTCCTGGTCGGCGACGTGCGCCACCGGCTCGCAGAGGAGTGACCATCCATGCCCAGTCGACGCGAACAGATCCAGCTGAGTCCGGACGAGCAGGTTGCGTTCTTCCGCGAGTACAAGAAGTGCTCGCTCGCGACGGTCGACAAGGACGGCTTCCCGCACGTCGTCGCGATGAACTACTTCGCGAAGGACGGCGCGTTCTACATGACCTCGTACGGGAAGGCGCAGAAGGTCGTCAACATCCGGCGCAATCCGCGGGTGGCGCTGATGGTGGAGACCGGCGACAGCTACGGCGAGCTGCGCGGCGTGATGATCCGTGGACGCTGCGAGATCCTCGAGGGTGAGGCCGCCGTCCGCGCGGCGTTCGCGTCGCGCGCGGACGCGCAGGCCAACGCGGCGCCGCCCCAGTCGGGCGCGGTGGCGAGCGCGCCGAAGCGGGTCGTGCTGAAGATCGTCCCGGAGAAAATCGTCAGCTGGGACCACCGGAAGCTCGGCGGGAGATACTGAGCGCCGCGATGAAGCGCACGCTGCTGCTGACCGGCGACGTCAACCTCACGAACGTCACCGATCCCGGGGTCCCGCTCGCGCGTGTACGGGACACGCTGCGGCAGGCCGACGTGCTGTTCGGGAATCTCGAGTGCTGCTTCTACGAGCCCGGTGCTGGACACTCGGTGGAGCGCGAAGGGCTCTACGCGCCGCTCGGCTCCGTTCGACCTACGGGGAGGACGCGATCCGTTCATCGCTCGCACAGGTCGAGGTCGCCCACGCGGCGATCGACGCCGGCGCCGATGCGGTCGTGGGGCACGGGCCGCACCATGCGTGCGCGGTCGAGATGTATCGCGGCAAGCCGATCTTCTACGGGCTCGGCAGCTTTTCGTTTCACACCGGACACGGCGGCCGGGCGCACGGCGACTGGATCGGCCTGCTGGCGCGCCTCACCTTCGACGACGCCATGCGGGACGACGCTCACGATCAGCGGCCGTGACCTCATCGTGTGGGAGGAGTGACCGGACCGCGATGAGCGCGACGTTGACGGCCGGAGACGTGCTGACGCTGGAGGAGCTGCGCGAGCTCCGGCGCACGTCCGCGCTCCGCGGCGCCGGCCTCGTCCTCCACGCGTGGGTGACGATCGCTCTCGCGATGGGGACCTACGTTCTGTGGCCGTCGGCGTTCACGCTCGTGCTCGCCGTCGCCGTGATCGGCAGCCGTCAGCTCGGCCTGCTCGTGCTCATGCACGAGGCCACACACTGGCTTCTGTTTCCTCGGATGCGGGCGAACACGCTGGTGGCGCAATGGCTCTGCGCGTACCCGGTCTTCGCCGGGGACGTGAAGGGCTATCGCCGGATTCATCACCTGCACCACCGTCACACGCAGCAGCCCGAGGATCCCGACCTGGGGCTGGCCGCGAAGTTTCCCGTGACGCGCGGGCGGCTCTGGCGCGACGCGCTCCGTGATCTGAGCGGCTGGACGTGCTGTGCGCGCGTCGTCACCTGGCCCGGATGGCGGCAGCCGCTCGGCGGCGTGTGGCGCGAGGTGCGCGGACCGCTCGCGACCAACGCGGTCCTCTTCGCCGCGCTCGCGCTCGCCGGACACTGGGAGCTCTACGTGCTCCTGTGGCTGCTCCCGCTCGCGACGTGGTTCCAGCTCCTCACGCGTCTCAAGAACATCGCGGAGCACGCGATGGTGCCCGACGACGACGATCCGCTCAGGAACACGCGCACGACGCGCGCGGGCATGCCGGCGCGCGTGTTCCTCGCGCCGTACTGGGTGAACTACCACGTCGAGCACCACGTGGCGGTCTTCGTGCCGTGCTGGAAGCTGCGCCGCGTGCACGCGCTGCTGCGCGCGAGGGGCTACGGCGAGACGATGGAGCTCGCGCCGGGTTACCTCGCCGTCATTCGCCGCGCGGCGTCGGCGACGCGCTGAGCCGCTCGCGCGCCTGATCGAGGTCCGGCACCACGCCGGCCGCCGCCGCGAGCAACGGTGACTTCGTCACCTTGAGCGCCGCGGCCGCGGCCGGATTCTCCGTGATCTTCGCCATCACGGCCTCGCGCGCGCGGTTGAAGTACTCGCGGTTGGTCGCGACGAACTCACGCGAGGTCCTGAGACCCGCGAGATAGCCGTTGATCTCCGGCACGACGTACCGCGCGACCATGTCCCAGCTCCGCCGCGTGTTCTCCCCATTCGCCCAGTCGTGGACGAACCCGACGATCGTGCCGAAGCCGCCGGACTTCTCGAGCACCGCCTTGATCCGCGCGACCAGGTCGTCAGGCGTGCCGATCGTCGCGACGGCGCCGGGCACGAACGCGGTCTTGTCCACGGCCTCGTCGGGCGTCTTGAACATGCGCGCACCGGGGCGCTGCAGCGTCCCGGTGATGTACTCGTTGTTGTGACGGAACAGGCCGTCGCGCGCCTCGGCGCGCGCCTGCTCGCGGCTCTCCGCGATGTGCCAGCTCATCAGCACGCGCCAGTCCTTGCGATCGATCGTCTGGCCGTGCTCGGCGGCGGCGGCTTCCGCGAAGCCCCACTGCGTCGGCAGCGCGTTCAGCCCTTCTTCGGACAGCGAGCCGATCGAGATGATGCCGATGCCGTGCTTGCCGGCGAGCGTCATGCCCGACGGGCTGATCTGCGAGGCGACTGCGAACGGCATCTCCTCCTGCAGCGGCAGGAGCTGGAGCTTCGCGTCCTGCAGCGTGAACCAGTCCGACTTCATCGTGATGCGCTCGCCGCGCATGAGCCGGCGGATGACGCCGATCGCTTCGTCCTGCCGGTCGCGCAGCAGCATCGGATCGATCCCGAGCGTGTGCGCGTCGGACGGCAACGCGCCCGGCCCGGAGCCGAAGATCGCGCGGCCGCCGCTCATCCAGTCGAGCTGCACCATCCGCTGCGCCACGTTGTACGGATGGTGATAGGGCAGCGAGACGACGCCCGTGGCGAGCCTGATGCGCCTGGTGCGCTCGGCCGCCGCGGCGAGGAACATCTCGGGCGACGCGATCATTTCCCAGCCGCTGGAATGGTGCTCGCCGCACCAGAACTCCTCGTACCCGAGGCTGTCGAGGTGCTCGACGAGCGCGAGGTCGCGGCGGAGCTGCAGCATCGGGTGCTCGCCGATCGGATGGTGCGGCGCGAGGAAGGCTCCGAAGTTGAGTCTTGGCATGCGCCAGACTTTACCACCGAGGATGCAGTACCATCCGGACACGATGGAACGCTTACCGGCCGACCTCGAGAACGAGCCCCTCGTCAAGACCGCGGCCGCGCTTCAACCGGTCATCCGCAGCTATCACGCGGAGCTCGAGCGCGCGCAGCGCTTACCGAAGGCACTGGTCGAGCGGTTTCACGCCGCCGGCTTCTACCGCATGGTGAGGCCGCCGCAGCTCGGCGGTCTGCAGGTCGACCCGTTGACCTACCTGCGCGTCGTCGAGATCCTGTCCGAGGCCGCCGGCTCGGTCGGCTGGAACGTCTGCAACAACAACATCGCCCAGCTCGTCACGCTCGGCCTGCCGGACGACGGCATCAAGGAGATCTACGCGCCCGGCGTCGACACCGCGATCGCCGGCACCGCCGTGCAGGGCGGCGGGCGGGCCGTGCCCGTCGACGGCGGCTATCGTGTCACCGGTCGCTGGCCGTTCGGCACCGGGTGCCAGGAAAGTCCGTGGATGCTGGGAAGCTTCCAGATCTTCGACGGCGAGACGCCGCGTCCGAGCCCGGACGGCACCTCGGTCTACTGGCGCGGCGTCTTCGCGCGCGCGGAAGTGCAGCTCGTCGAGGGAAGCTGGGACGTGTCCGGCCTCCGCGCGACCGGCAGCTTCGACTGGACGGTCGACGACGTCTTCCTGCCGGAGCGGCGGACGATGGTTCACGCGGGGGTCCCGCTCGACAACCAGTGGAACCACTGGCCCGGCATCTCGTTCGCGCTGCCCGCGCAGGCGTGGGTCGGGCCGCACCACAGCGCGGTGATCACCGGGATCGCGCGCGCCGGGATCGACGCGCTGATCGCGCTCGCCGCCGAGAAGACCCCGCGCGGGCGGACGCAACGGCTCTGCGAGAACCCCCAGGTGCAGGACGCGGTCGGCCGTGCCGACACGATGCTCAACGCCGGTCGCGCCTATCGCACCGCGATGGTCACGGAGCTCTGGAACACGGTCGCGGCCGGCGGCGAAACCACGCTCGAGCAACGCGCGAGGTGCCGGCTCGCCGCCACGTATGCCGCCGACAGCGCGCGCGAGGCGATGGATCTGATGTATCGGCAAGGTGGCAGCACGTCCTACCGGCGCGAGAGCCGCCTCGCCGAGTGCTGGCGCGATCTCAACGTGGTCGGCCAGGCGGTGACGCTGATGCCGGAGTGGTACCCGATGGGCGGCCGCCTGCTGCTCGGGATGGATCCCGGCCCGCGACTCCGATGAACGTGCGCGCGATCGCGATCGTCATTGGTGCGCTGCTCCTGGCCGGTCCGGGAGGAACGCACGCGCTCGCGCAGTCCACGGCGCCCGACGGACCGCTGCGCGTCGAGTGGGAGACGGTCGCGCGCCGCGAGAAGGCCGTCGTACGCGGCTACGTGTACAACGACCGCCAGATGCGCGTGGAGAGAGTGCGACTCAGGATCGAGCAGCTCGACGCGAGCGCGCGCCCGGTCGCGTCGCGCGTGACCTGGATCCCCGGCACGATCGCGTACGGGACTCGCGTGTACTTCGAGACGGGCATGCCGGCCGCCGGCGCCACGTACCGCGTCTCCGTCGAAGCATTCGACCGCTTCGGCTGCGGCGACGGCTAGCCGGCGGCGGAACAACGCGGGGCGGCCCGGCGCTGCCCTGGGGTCAGGCGGCGAATGGAGGACACGAGGCCGCGCAGCGGCCTCGCAGTCTGACTTCTGAGCCGCGATCCCAGGGCCGCGCCGGGCCGCCCCGCGTTGTTCCGCCGCCTCCTAGATATCGTCGAGGCGGCGCGACCAGCGGCGGCAGATGTGATGGGCGATCGCGATCGGCGCGGGGAGCGAGAGCCGCGTCGGATCGTCGGGGCCGGACGCGGCGCGCGCCACCATCTCCCGGACCTCTTCGCGCGAGAACCAGCGCGCCTCGGCGATCTCCTTCGGATCGACGGTGATCTCCTCGGTGAGCGCCTCGGTGAGGAACCCGAGCATCAGGCTCGACGGAAACGGCCACGGCTGCCCGGCGAGGTAGCGCACGCGCCCGCAGCGGACGCCCGCCTCTTCACGCACCTCGCGGCGCACGGCCTCTTCGAGCGTTTCCCCCGGCTCGACGAAGCCGGCGAGGCATGAGAATCGGGCACCCGCGCGCCGGCGATTGCGGCCGAGCAGCGCGCGCTCGCCGCGGACGGCGAGCATGATTACGACGGGATCGGTGCGCGGGAAATGTGACGCCGTGCAGTCCGGGCAGCGCCGCTTCCAGCCCGCCGCCACCATCGTGGTCGGCGAGCCGCACTGCGCGCAGAAGCGATGGCGCGCGTGCCAGTCGAGCACCGAGCGAGCCTCCGCGAGGATCGCTGCCTCGTTCGTGGCGATGGCCGGGGCCAGCGCGCGCACGTCGACCAGGTCGGTGTCGACGTCGGGCGCGACGTCCGCGCCCGCGGCGTCGATCGCGAAATGCGCGCGCCCCTCGGCGAGACCCAGAAAGATCAGCGGCGCCCCCGAGTCGATCTGATCGCGCCACTGCTTCACGGGCTGCCAGTCGAGCGCGGGCTCCGCGGTGCCGCGCGTGAACGGTTTCAGGTCCCGGAGCGGCAGCACGCGCGTCTCGGGTGCCGCGAGCAGCGACGCGATCCATCCGGCATCATCGCGCCGCTCGCTGACCCGATCGAGCGAGTTCCCGCCGAAGCAGTAGATGTCCTCCACGGGCGGGCTAGACGCGCGGCAGTCCGAAGTGATCGCGCAGCGTCGTCCCCACGTACTCTTTCCGGAACAATCCGCGCGCCTGAAGCTCCGGCACCACGAGGTCGACGAAATCAGACAGCCCGCCGGGGAAGTACGGCGGCAGCACGTTGAAGCCGTCGGCCGCTCCCTCGACGAACCATTCTTCCAGCGTGTCGGCGATGCGCTTGGGCGTGCCGCAGAGCACCCAGTGGCCGCGCGCCGCCGCGGTCAGGTTGTAGAGATCGCGGAGCGTCATGCTCTCGCGCCGCGCGTACTCGTAGAGGACGCGCGAGAACGTCTGGCTGTTTCCACCCGGCGGCGGCGCGGGCACCGGCGCGTCGAGCGGGTGGCCGGTCACGTCGTAGCCGATGCGGCTCGTGACGAGCGTCAGCGCGTTGGTCGGCGTGAGCCAGCTCTGCAGGAGCGAGAGCTTGTCGCGCGCTTCGGACTCCGTGCTTCCGATGATCGGCATCATGCCCGGCAGCACCGTGATCTGATCCGGCGTGCGACCGTACTTCGCCATGCGCGTCTTGAGACTTTGATACGCGATCTTCGCGGCCGGCAGCTCCTGCACGACCGAGAAGACGACGTCGGCGGTGCGCGCGGCGAGCGCGAGCCCGGGCTCCGAGCCCCCCGCCTGGATGATGACGGGATGGCCTTGCGGCGAGCGCGACATGCTCATCGGGCCCTTCACCTGGAAGAACCGTCCCTTGTGATTCAACGAGCGGATCTTCGCCGGATCGAGGTACTGGCCCGTGGCCTTGTCCGCCACGACCGCGTCGTCGTCCCAGCAATCCCAGAGGCCTCGCACGACGTCGACGAACTCCTCCGCGCGCTCGTAACGGAGGTCGTGCTCCATGTGCTCTTCACGGCTGAAGTTGAGCGCGGCTTTTCCGCCCGACGTCGTCACCACGTTCCACGCCGCGCGTCCGCCCGAGATGTGGTCGATCGAGGCGATCGTCCGCGCCACGTGATACGGCTCGCCGAACGTCGTCGAGACGGTCGCGCCGAGCCCCACGTGCTTCGTCGAGACGCTCAGCGCCGAGATCAGCGACGTCGGCTCGAAGCGATTGGTGAACGACGGGTGATCGCCCGGGTCCATGGCGAGGCCGTCGGAGACGAACACCAGGTCGAACTTGCCGCGCTCGGCCTGGCGCGCGATCTCCTGGATGACCGAGAGATCGTTGTTGCTGGTGGCGGCGCCTTCGTACCGCCACCCGGCGGAATGATTTCCGGTGCCGAGCACGAAGACACCGAGGTGCATCTGGCGTGGTGCCGCGCCCATTGCTACAGCACGCCCTCGCTCTTCAGCGCGGCGACCTCCTCGGCGCCGATGCCGAGCCATTCCTTCAGCACGTCGGGGCCGTGCTCGCCGAGCAGCGGCGACGGCTTCACGGCCGGCGTCTTGCCGTCCACGCGCACCGGCCAGCCCGGCATCTTGAATGGCCCGCGCGAGTGCTCCATCACCTGCATGATCCCGCGCTTCTCGAAGCTCGGCTCGTTCTGCAGCTCCATCGTGTCGAACACGGCCCCGGCCGGCACGCCCACGCCGCTGATCAGCTCCATGGCCTCGTGCTTGGTGTGCTTGCCCGTCCACTCGCTGACGATCGCGTCGACCTCGGCCTCGTTCTCGCGCCGCGCCGGGCTGGTCGCGTAGCGCGGATCGTCGATGAGCTCCTCGCGCCCGAACAGCTTCATCAGCCGCGCCCAGTGCTCCGGGTTGGCGCCGCTGGTCATCACGTAGATCCAGTCGTTGGGGCCGTACGGCTTGCACTGATAGAGACCCGACGGAGAATTCGCGCCCATGACGCTCTTGCCGCCGCGCCGCTCCGCCGCCTTGCCCGTCTTCGCCTGCACCGCGAAGCACGTGCGCATGTAGTGGAGCATCGCGTCCTGCATCGCGACTTGCAGCCGGCGTCCCTGGCCGCTGCGCTGGCGCTCGATGAGCGCGCCGAGGATGGTGATCGCCATCAGCATGCCGGTGCCGGTGTCGCCGATGCTCGGGCCGGGCTTGACGGGCTGCCGGCCGGGCTCGCCGGTGACGCTGATCATGCCGCCCGCGGCCTGCGCGATCATGTCGAACGCGAGGCCTTTCTCGTACGGGCTGCCCGTGCCGAAGCCCTGGATCGAGCAGTAGATGATGCCGGGATTGACCGCCTTCACCGCGTCGTAGCCGAGTCCGAGGCGATCGATCGTGCCCGGCGCCATGTTCTCGATCGTGACGTCGGCCTTCTTCAAGAGCTCCTTCACGAGCGCGAGGCCCTTGGGCGCCTTGAGGTCGAGCGCCAGCGACTTCTTGTTCGCGTTGAACATGTGGAAGTACCAGGGGTCATCGGGCGTCGCCCCCGGCAGCACGCGGCGGGCGGGATCGCCCGTCTTCGGGTTCTCGATCTTGACGACCTCGGCGCCGAGCCACGCGAGCGCCTCCGTGCACGACGGCCCCGCCTCGAACTGGGTGAAGTCGACCACGCGGTAGCCGGCGAGAAACCGCACGTCCTGGGTGCTGTCACTCATCGCTGATGTCCTCCCCCGATGCTGCGCCATGGTACATAATCGCGGCCCGAGCTACCGCGAATGCTGCGAGTCACCCGCGACCAGAAGCTGACGACGGCGATCACGGGGTCGTACCCCCGTCCGCTGTGGTACGACGTCAACCTGAACGGCCAGTCGTTCAAGACCGCGCTCGGCGATTCGCGCTTCCGCGAGCAATACCTCGACGCGGTGGCGGCGATCATCAACGCGCAGGAGGCCGCGGGCCTCGACATCGTGACGGACGGCGACAGCCGGTTCGATCTCGCGGTCGGCGGCAAGTCGTGGTTCTTCTATCCGATCGAGCGGCTCGGCGGCATCGAGGGGCATCGCGACACCTCGCGCGGATGGATGTCGCGGCACGGCACTACAAGGACGATCGCGCGCTCATCAACGATCTGTCCGACATCATGAACGCCGAGCTCCGCGAGCTGAGCGCGTCCGGGTGCCCGCTGATCCAGGTCGAGGAGCCGCCGCATCACGGACGGACGACGCGGCCCGACTGCACCGACGCCGACCTCGAATTCCTGACCGAGGCGTTCAACCGCCAGCTCGCCGGCGTGGACGCCGAGATCTGGGTCCACACGTGCTGGGGCAATCCGAACCAGCAGCGTGTCTATTGGGAGACGCCCAGCTACGAGCGCGCGCTGCCTCATCTGCTCCAGCTGAACGCCGACGTGATCACGTTCGAGTGCGCGAGCACCGACGGGCGGGACCTGCCGCTCTTCGCCAGGTACAAGACCGACAAGAAGATCGGCATCGGCGTGATCAGCCACTGCAACACCGTCGTCGAGCCGCCGGACTGGGTGGCGGGACTGATCCGGAAAGCGCTCGAGTACATCCCGCCGGAGCGGCTGGTCGTCACGACGGATTGTGGCTTCGGCCGCGAGGGGCTGAGCCGGCGGATCGCGTACTACAAGTGCGTCGCGCTGGTCGAAGGCACCAACATCGTCCGGCGCGAGCTCGGGCTTCCCGAGGCGCGCGTGCGCGCGTCCGATCCGCGCGTCTGGTTCGCCGGCGAGGCCTGAGGCCCCACCGGGTATACCATCGCCCCGTGCCCGTCGAGATCATCGGCATGATCGGTGTGAAGCCGGAAGGCGCGGACGGCGCGGCCGTGCACGTCATCGGCGGCGCGATCGACACGCAGTGGATCCGCGCGTTCGCCCAGGCGCACGAGAAGGCGGATTTCGATCGCGTGCTCGTCGGCTACACCTCGACGTCGGCCGAGGGCTTCGCCGTCGCGGGCTACGCGGCCGCGCACACCGAGCGCCTGAGCTACCTCATCGCGCACCGTCCGGGATTCGTCGCGCCCACGCTCACCGCGCGCGCCGCCGCCACGCTGGACCACGTGACGAACGGGCGTGTCGCGCTGCACATCATCACCGGCGGCAGCGACGCCGAGCAGGAGCGCGACGGCGACTGGCTCGATCACGACACGCGCTATCGCCGCACCGACGAGTACCTCGGCGTGCTGCGCCGCATGTGGACGTCGCCGGAGCCGTTCGACCACGAGGGCGAGTTCTACCGGTTCGCGAAGGCGTTCACCGAGGTCAAGCCGCTCCAGCCGAACGGGATCCCGCTCTACTTCGGCGGCGCGTCGGGCCCGGCGGCGGGAGTGGCGGCGAAGCACTGCGACGTGTACGCGGTGTGGGGAGAGCCATTGGCAGCAGTGAAACAGCGCATCGCCGACATTCGCGAGAAGGCCGCGGCGTTCGGCCGAACGCCGCGCATCAGCGTGTCGCTGCGCCCGATCATCGCGCCCACCGAAGCGGAAGCGTGGGACCGCGCGCGGCGCATTCTCTCCAAGGTGAAGCAGACGGGGCGCCACATCGTGGGCGAGGGCCCGGGCATCCGTCCGCAGGCGGTGGGCGCGCAGCGCCTCGTCGAGTTCGCCCGCGAGGCCGAGGTTCACGATAAGCGACTCTGGACGGCCATCGCCGCGGCGATGGGCGGCGCCGGCAACACCACCGCGCTGGTCGGCACGCCGGAGCAGGTCGCGGAATCGCTGCTCGACTACTACGACGTCGGCTGCACCACCCTGCTCATCCGCGGCTTCGATCCGCTCAACGACGCGCTCGACTACGGGCGCGAGCTGATCCCGCTCGTCCGCGCCGAAGTCGCGCGCCGCGATCGGGCCACGATGGTGAGCGCGTGACGATGAGGGTGCGCTCGTGACGACGTTTCTCGCTGTGGTTGGCGCCGTGACGCCGCCCGGCCGCCTGAACGCGGCGATCGCGACAGCGGTGGAGATCGCCGCGGCGCGGTCCGGCGTCTCAGCGTCGCTGCTGAATCTCGCCGAGCATCGCGTCTCGTTCGCCGACGGCCGTCCACCCGAGAAGTTCGACGACGACACGGGCGCGGTCGTGGCGCGCGTGGCCGCCGCCGACTGCGTGCTTCTGGCCAGCCCGGTGTATCGCGGAACGTTCACCGGCGCGCTGAAGAACCTGCTCGACCTCACGCCCGTCGAGGGGCTGCGCAACAAGCCGGTCGGCATCGTGGCGATGGGCGCGACACCACATCACTACCTGGGCGTCGACTGGCAGCTCCGCGCGGTGCTGGCGTGGTTCGGCGCGCGCGTGGTGCCGACGAGCGTGTATCTCGAGAGCGCGCACTTCCGCGACGGCGCGCTTGCCGATCCGGCGTCACGCGCGGCGCTGGCCGATCTCGTCAACGCGATGCTGGACATGCCGAGCGCCGGCGCGTTCGGCCCGCCGCCACTCGCCGCTGGCCGAGGCTAATTAGCAGGATGCGGAACGACGCGGCGCGGCCCGGCGGCAGCCTGGGGTCAAGCGGCGAATGGAAGACACGAGGCCGCGCAGCGGCCTCGCAGTCCGACCTTTGAGCCGCGATCCCAGGCTGCCGCCGGGCCGCGCCGCGTCGTTCCGCATCCGGCCAGTCGCGGGCGGGAAGAAGGAGATCGCATGTTGATCGTCGACGCGCAGATTCATCTGTGGAATGCCGGTAACCCCACCAGCCCCTGGCATCGTCAGATCCCGCGATACCTGAAAGAGGACGCGCTCGCGGAGATGAACGCCGGCGGCGTCGACGCCGCGGTGCTCACGCCGCACACGCCGTGGGACCCGAACGCGAACGAGCTGTGCATCGAGGCGGTGCGCCAGCATCCCGATCGGTTCGTGATCCTCGGCAACTTCCCGCTCGACAAGCCGGAGAGCCGCGGGCTCGTCGACACGTGGAAGCAGCGCCCGGGGATGCTCGGCCTGCGCTTCACGTTCCACGAGCCGGAGCAGAAAAACTGGCTGACGGACGGCACCGTCGATTGGCTCTGGCCGGCGGCGGAGCGTGCGGGCCTTCCCATCGCGCTGATGGCCGCGAGCTTCCTGCCGAAGGTCGCCGAGGTCGCGCAGCGGCATCCGGGCCTCAAGCTGATCCTCGATCATCTCGGCCGTCCCCGGGGCACCACGCCGCTCCCCGAACGGTGGGCGAATCTCTCGGAGGTGGTGGCGCTCGCGAAGTTTCCCAACGTCGCCATGAAAGCGACCGGCGCGCCGAGCTATTCCGATCAGCCGTACCCGTTCCGTGACATCCACGACAACCTGCGCCGGCTCTACGACGCGTTCGGCTCCACGCGCTGGTTCTGGGGCACGGACATCACGCGCATGCCCTGCCCGTGGCGCGAGTGCGTGACGCTGTTCACGGAGGAGCTGCCGTGGCTCCGCGGGCGCGACCTCGAGCTGGTGATGGGCCGCGCGGTCTGCGACTGGCTCGGGTGGAAGCGCTGAGAGCGGTTGCGCTGAGCTAGCACGCCGGCGCGCGGCGGGGGCCGGGGCGCGCCGGCGTGCTAGCGGTTCTCCGTTCCGCCCTCGGGACGCTGCTTGCGCAGGAACTCGTTCAGCTCCTGCATGAGCTTCTCCGAGTCGAGCTCGCCGCCCGGCAGCGGCGACTGTTCCTCCGCGTTGGCGGCGTCGTATTCCTGCTCGAGCCGCCGCACGTGCTCGCGCGTGTCCTTGTCGCGCGCGACCGCGCGATCGCACTGCGTGCGGAACTCCTCGATCGCCTCGGTGAAGCGCGACATGTCCGGGCGCAGGTGCAGCAGGCGCGCCGTGCAGCTCACCAGCGCCTGGATCGCGGCCGGGTTCTCGTTGTCCTGAAGGTAGTGCGGCGCCTGGCCCATGAAGCCGACGTGCTCCATGTGCCGGCGCGCCGCCGCTTCGAGCACGATCGTCGAGATGCCGGTCGGCCCCTCGTACGTCGGCCGGCGATAGATCCCCCACGCTTCGAGCAGCGACCGCGTCGCCGCGTCGCTGCAGCGCGCGGTGACGCGGATCGGCCGCGTGTGCGGCGCGCTCGCGAGCAGCGCGCCGAGCGAGACGAGCCGCCGCACGCCGCACTGCTCGGCGACGTCGAGGAATGCCGTGGTGTAGGTCCGCCACCGCTGGTGCGGCTCCGGCCCGCAGAACAGCAGCAGGCCTTCGCCGCCGTCGTCGGGACGCCACGCGAAGAACTCGCTCCGCGGCCACTGGAGGTCGCGATCGCCGTCGGGGCGCAGACGGACTTCCGGGCGCTCCTGCGTGAACGTGAAGAACGCCTCGGGATCGATCACGGCCAGGCGCTCGGCGCCGAGATCGCGCACGAGGTGACGGATCGCGCCGGTCGCCGCGCGGCCGGCGTCGATCCATCCCCCGAATCCGATCACCAGCGTCGCCAACCCGGGACGGGGCTCACGGTCGAACGTGACGTGCTCCATGACTAGAGGACGCCCTCCTTCTTCAACGCGCTGATGTCGTCGTCGCCGAGGCCGAGCCAGCCGCGGAGCACGTCGGCATTGTGCTCGCCGAGCCGCGGCGACGGCGTGATGCGCGGCGGCTTGCCGTCCACGCGCACGGGCCACGCCGGCATCTTGAACGGCCCGTTCGCATGATGCATCACCTGCATGATGCCGCGCTTCTCGAAGCTCGGATCGTTCTGCAGCTCCATCGTGTCGAAGACCGCGCCCGCCGGCACGCCGACGCCGCTGATCAGCTCCATCGCCTCTTCCTTGGTGTGCTTCAGCGTCCACTCGGTGATGATCTGATCCACCTCGGCTTCGTTCTTGATGCGCGCGTCCTGGGTCGCGTAGCGCGGGTCCTCGATCAGCTCTTCACGCCCGATCAGCTTCATCAGCCGTCCCCAGTGCTCCGGGTTGCCGCGGCTCGTGGTGATGTAGACCCAGTCGTTGGGCCCGCACGGCTTGCACTGATAAAGGCCCGACGGCGCGTTGGTGCCCATGACGGTCTTTTGCCCGCGGCGCGGCGCCGCTTTGCCGGTGCGCGCCGTGGCGGAGAAGCACGTCCGCATGTAGTGGAGCATCGCGTCCTGCATCGCCACCTGCAGCCGCCGCCCCTTCCCGGTGCGCTGGCGCTCGTACAGCGCGCCGAGGATCGTCACCGCCATCAGCATGCCGGTGCCCGTGTCGCCGAAGCTCGGGCCCGGCTTCACCGGCGGGCGATCCGGATAGCCCGTCACGCTGATCGTGCCGCCCGCGGCCTGCGCGATCATGTCGAACGCCAGCCCCTTCTCGTACTTGCTGCCGGTGCCGAAGCCCTGGATCGAGCAGTAGATGATGCGCGGGTTGATCGCCTTCACGTCGTCGTAGCCGAGCCCGAGGCGCTCGATCGTGCCGGGCGCCATGTTCTCGACGGTGATGTCGGCCTGCTTCAGCATCGTCTTCACGATCTCGAGCCCGCGCGGCGACTTGAGATCGATCGCGAGCGACTTCTTGTTCGCGTTGAACATGTAGAAGTACCACGGGTCGTCGTCCGGCTTCCCCGGCCGCAGGCGGCGGCCCGGGTCACCGGTCTTCGGGTTCTCGATCTTCACGACGTCGGCGCCGAGCCACGCGAGCGCTTCGGTGCAGGACGTGCCCGCCTCGAACTGCGTGAAGTCGACGACGCGGATGCCGGCGAGACACTCGAGATCCTGGCTCATGTCGCTCATCGCTCGTGCCCTCCTTCGAACGTCAGTAGATCGGGCGGCCGAGGGGCGTGTAGCCCTTCGGCGGCGTGGACTGATAGCGCGTGAGCCACGTCGCCGCGCCCGTGGTGTCGGTGACGGAGCCGCGCAGGATCGCGAGCACCAGATCGTGCGTGCCGAGCGTGTTGAACGCGCCGTCGACGTGCATGGTGCGATCGCCGTCCGGCGGCCGGACGAGGAACGGCACGCGGTGATCCACCTGCCCGTCCGGACGCTTCGACGCGCGCCACCATCGATCGGAGCTCACGACCACCCACGTGCGGTCGCCGAGCCGCGCGCGATCGAGACCGCGCCGCAATTCTCCGACGACGCGATCGGCGAGCGCCAGGTTGTCGAGATACTCGTGCTCCGTGCCCGTGAAGTTCCACGCGGTCACGTGGCCCCTCGCGGCGTCGTAGATGCCGGGCGCCTGCGGCAGCGGCAGGTGCAGCAGGACGAGACCGAAGCGCCCGTCGGTCGCCGCACGCAAAGCGAGCTCGCCGACCTCGGCGAAGCGCCGGATCGACACCCGGCGGAGGTGCACGCCGGGCGCGAGACTCGCCCACTGATTCACGAAGGCGGTGCCGACGGTGTCGCCGCGCGCCTGCTCGTACGCGGCCGACGGCCGCCACTCCGCGGCGCCGAGCGACGGACCGAGCACGCGCGGGTACGGGAGATACCAGCCGACCACCGCCGTGTCGTACCCGAACACGCGCGCGCGTGAGAACACGTTCGGGTGCGCGCTCCACTTCACCTTCTTGCCGTCGGCGAGCGTGAGCTCGAGGTCGTTCGGGCTGAGCGGGAGCACGGAGACGACGGGACGGCCGGTGATGAGCGCGGGCATCGACACTTCGGCCGTGCCCGCGGGCGGCTGCGCCGCGTCGGCGTAGAGCGACTCGCGCCTGAACCGATCGAGCTCCGGCAGCTCGAGCCCGGCGGGCCGCGCCTCGAACGTGGTGTGCTGGTCCATCTCCGCGAACACGAGCCACACCACGCGGCGCAGACTCGGCGCCGGCGTCTTCATCGGCACCGGCTCCACCGAGCGCCACACCGGACCCGCCGCGACCTCGAGGAACATCCACGACGCGTGCACGAGCGTGAAGACGCCGAGCGGCGCCACGAAGAGCGCGCCCTTCCGCACGCCGCGCAGCGTCTCGCGCGGCCATCTGAACGCCACGGCGAGCGCCGCGAGGACGACGGCGATCGCGCCGGGACGGCCGAGCCAGTCCACGGAGCCGGCGATCCAGTCGTAGGTCATGCGCACGAAGTTCAGCGCGACGAGCACCGTCGCGACGGCCGCGACCGCGGCGACACGCCGGAGGGACGACCGCGCCACGCGGCGGATCGCCTGGATGCACACGACGCCCGCGGCCGTCACGAGACAGAGGTTCAGGATGAGGGCCTCGAGCGTCGGCGGGCCGAGCGGCAACCGGTTGAAGAAATCGCGGTCAGCGCGGAACAGCGTCTCGCGGCTCGCCTGGCTGAAGCAGAGCGCGGCGATCGCGAGGCACGCGAGCGCGTCCAACGCGCGCTGCCGCCGCACCGCGCGCCGCACCTCGTGGGGCGCCGGCAGGTCCAGCGGCCGTGTCGTGTACCACGTGAGCGGAGGTCCGTCTGGCCGTTCAGACATCGCTGACCGGATACTATCCGGGATGCCCGCGCGACGCGTGCTGCTCATCACCAACCCGGCGTCGCGGCGCGGCACGCGCCGCCACGACGCCACCGTCGCCGTCATGCGCCGCGCCGGTGTCACCGTCGACGACGTGGTCACGACCGCGGCCGGCGAGGGCGGCGAGATCGCGCGCGCCCGGGCCCGTGACTACGACGCGGTCTTCACGCTCGGCGGTGACGGCACCGCGATGGAGGTGCTGGCGGCGCTCGCCGGCACCGGCTGCCCCGTCGGCGTCCTGCCCGGCGGCACCGGCAATCAGATCGCCCGCCTGCTCGAGATACCGCTGCGCCCGGCCGCTGCCGCGGCGTCGCTGCTCGCCGGCGAGATCGCGCGCATCGATCTCGGACGCCTGGGCGACGGCCGGCGGTTCACGATCGCGTGCGGCGTCGGGGCCGACGCGTCGATGATCGAGCGCACGCCGCTCTGGCTGAAGCGTGGCATCGGCGTCTCCGCCTACGTGATCACGGCGGCCACGAACACGCTGCGCCACGATCCGTTCGACGTGCGCGCGACCGTCGACGGCGAGCGGATCGAGCGGCGCGCGATCGCGGCGTTCGTCGCGAACTTCGGCGCGGTACTGCACGCGAAGCTTCCCTTCGGGCCGGACATCACTCCCGACGATGGCCGGCTCGATCTCTGCGTGTTCTCGCCGTCGAGCGTCGCCGACACGGCACGGCTGACGTGGAAGCTCATCTGCCGGCAGTTCGAGGACGAGCGCCGGCTCACCTATCGTCAGGGCCGCAGGATCACGATCGAGACGACGCCGTCCCGCGTGTTCCAGATGGACGGCGATCTGGCGGGCACGACGCCGTTCGGCGTCGAGGTCGAGCCGCGGGCGGCGACGCTCCTCGTCCCGCGCGCCCCACATCACGCCAGCCGGTAGAAGCGGCGCGCGTTGAGACCGAGCACCTTGCGGCGCGCCTCTTCGGGCAGCGGCGCCAGGTGCTCCTTCAGCTCGCGCACGACGCCGAACGACGCGTCGATGTGCGGATAGTCCGACGCCCAGATGAAATAGTCGGCGCCGATGTGATTCACCATCTGCGCGGTGACCGACTCGTCGGGATCGGCGGAGATCAGGCACTGGCGGCGGAAGTATTCGCTGGGCTCCATGCGGATCGGCGTCTGGTGCTTCATCACGCGGTACTTGTGATCGAGCCGGTCGAGCCAGGCCGCGATCCAGTTCGAGCCCGCTTCGAGCACCGCGCACTTCAGCCGCGGATACCGCTCGAACATGCCGGCCGCCATCATCTGCGTGAACGCCGCCATCACGTCGATCGCGAGGAACGCGATGCCGAACAGCGCGTCCGACGGATCGCGGCGCTGCCACTGACGGAACCACTGCCGATCGCGCACGACCACGTGGAAGGCGACCGGCATCTCGAGGTCCTGCGCGGTCTCCCAGAAGCGCCGGAAGACCGGGTCGTCGAAGTGCCGGCCGCCGCGAGCCGCCACGTCGGGCGAGAGGAAGATGCCGACGCAGCCGTCACGTCGCGCGCGGATCGTCTCTTCGACCGCGCCTTCGGGATCGAGCAGCGAGATGTGCGCGACCGGATACAGCCGCTTCGGATCGGTGCCGCAGAACTCGACGAGCCAGCGGTTGTAGGCGCGCGTATATGCGGTCGCCAGCGCGCCGTCGGTGACGTGCCCTTCCCAGCAGATGCCGATCGTGGGATAGAGCAGCACCGCGTCGATCCCCTCGCCGTCCATCACGCGCAGCCGCTCGACCGGGTCGTAGCCGCCGCGCGGGCTGCCCTCGGCGTAGGTCATCTGACCGCGCGTGAGCAGGCGCTCCGCGTCCATCTCGATGCCGCCGAGCGCGCCGAGCTGCCCGCGCAGCGTCTTGAGCGGGGCGCCGTCGATCAGCAGGACCTCGTAGCCGTTCCCGTCGTGGCCGATGCGGATCGCGCGGTCGCGGTACGCGGGATCCATGTACGTGAGCCAGGTGTCGGCGGGCTCGAGGACGTGGCCGTCGGCATCCACGATCATGGCGGCCTCCCGTGTGCTCCGCAGTCTGACAGCCCGCAGCCGTGGGATCAACGTCCCATTGCCGGCCGCCGGAACGGCCGCGATAAGGGCGTGGGAGGTGCCGCATGAAGGCTCGGATCGTCATCGTCGCGTGTCTCGTCGGCCTGCTCGCCCTCGCCGTCACGGCGTCGGCCCAGATCGGCGGCATCCAGATTCCCGGGCTGTCGAAAGACGTGCTCCTCGAGCAGGCCAAGACGATCGTCTCCGATCTCGTCGCGATGAAGACCAGCGGCAAGCTGCCGGCCGCCCAGGTGAAGAAGGTGGACGAGCTCCTGCCGAAGGCGCGCTCCATCAACACCGAGCTCGCGAAGCCTCAGGTCGACGCGGCGCGGCTGCCGCAGCTCGCGAGCAGCCTGAACGATCTCCAGAGCCAGGTTTCGGCGCTGAAGGCCTTCATCAAGTAGACGCGTGCCACAATACGGGCCCTGGAGGGGTCCCGCATGCGATTGAGCCTCGCGTACGAAATGCAGCGCCCGGTCGTCGACGACCACAAGGTCATCGAAGAGACGCTCGAGCAGTGCGTGCTTGCCGACAGGATGGGCTTCGACACCATCTGGTTCGTCGAGCATCACTTCCTCACGAGCTTCTCGATGTCGCCGTGCCCCGAAGTGATCTTCGGCGCGCTGAGCCAGCTCACGAAGCGCATCCGCCTCGGCTTCGGCGTCGTGATCCTTCCCTATCACCATCCGGTCCGCGTCGCCGAGCGCGTCGCGATGGTCGATCACATGTCCGGCGGCCGCGTCGAGTTCGGCACCGGGCGCTCGGCGCCGTACGAGCAGATCGGCATGGGGATCGATCCGCGCAACACGCGCGCGATGTGGGAAGAGTCGCTGCGCATGATCCCGAAGATCTGGGAGGACGGCCTGTTCCAGTGGGAGGGCAAGTTCTGGAACGTGCCGCCGCGGGACGTGCGTCCGAAGCCCTTCCAGAAGCCGCACCCGAAGATGTGGGTCGCGGCGCTGCAGCCGTCGACGTACGAGCTCGCGGCCGAGCTCGGGATCGGCGTGATGGCGCTCAGCGTCGCGTCGCCGTCGTATCTCGCGCCGCACATCACGACGTACAAGGAGCGCGTGAAGCAGGCGAAGCCCGTCGGCAAGGTCGTCAACGACCAGTGGCTCAGCGCGACGATGGGGCTCTGCGACTGGGACGACAAGGCCGCGCGCGAGCTCTCCGCGAAGTCGCTGCGCACGTTCTTCGGACCGGACCGGCCGTATCTCAAGGACCAGACGCACCTCTACGAGCAGCTCGTGGAGTCGTGGGGCGGCGTGCCGGATCACCTGCGCGCGAACTTCTCGCGCTATCTCAAGGACGAGGCGGGCGCGGAAGGCGCGCCGACGGTGGACCTCTCCGGCGGCTCGGGGCAGATCGCGTCCGCGCTGTGGAACCAGATCGACGCCGACACGCTCGTCGATCGGGGCGTGCTCGTCGCCGGCAATCCCGACACGTGCCTGCGCGCGATCGCGATCCACGAAGAGGCGGGCGTCGACGAGCTGCAGTTCCTGATGGCGACCGAGACCGTCGGGCACGAGCAGGTCATGTCGTCGATCGAGATGTTCGGCAAGCACGTCATCCCGAAGCTGAAGCGCTAGCAGGCTGCGGAAACGGCGCCGGGTCGGGGCGGGTGCCGCGGCAGAGGATCATCCGCTCAGAGGCGCGACTGCGAAGCGGCTTCGCCGCCTCGTGTCCCGCATTCGCGTCTTGACCCTCCGCCGCGGCACCCGCCCCGACCCGGCGCCGTTTCCGCAGCCTGCGAGGCATCGGACGCGAGAAAGCTCGCGGCGCGGGGCGTGCGGATCGTCCGGGTGGAGGAGGATGTGGGCGCCGATCGGCGGCGCGCCGGCTTCCCGTGTCCGCGAAGCCGTGGACCGGCGACTTCGACCAGATGCTCGAGCGCCGGGTGGTCCGCATCCTCGTCCCCTACAGCCGGACGCTCTACTACCTCGACAAGGGCCGCGAGCGCGGCGTCACGGCCGAGATCGCGCGCGAGTGGGAGCGCGCGATCAACAAGAAGTACGCGAAGCGGCTCGGCAAGCGGCCGCTGACTGTCTACCTGATCCCGACCACGCGCGACCAGCTCCTTCCCGGACTTCTCGAAGGCCGCGGCGACGTCGCGGCCGGCAACATCACGGTGACGGAGGACCGCTCGCGGATCGTGGACTTCTTCTCGCCCCCGGGCATGGACAACATCGACGAGGTGGTCGTGGCGGGACCGAAGGCGCCGCCGATCGCGTCCGCGGACGATCTGTCGGGCAAGCGCGTGCACGTCAGGAAGGTGACGAGCTATCACGAGAGCCTCGTCGCCCTCAACGCGCGCTTCGCGAAAGAAGGGCGGCCCCAGGTCACGCTTCTGCCCCTGCCCGACGCGCTGGAGGACGAGGGGATCTGGGCGCAGATCCTCCCCAGGATCAAGGTCATTTCCAGCGCGGTCGTGCGGAACGACGGCCGCACCGGATGGGCGATGCGGAAGGGCAGCCCGCAGCTCCAGGCCGAGCTGACGGACTTCTACGCGACGGCCGTCAGCAAGCAAGGCCTGGTCTCGTACCTGAAGGTGCAGGCGATGCGGCGCGTGAAGCAGATCAGGGACAACACCGCCGACGAGGACCTCCGCCGCTTCGAGGAGATGCTCGAGCTGTTCACGAAATACGGCGCGCGCTACCAGTTCGACCCGTTGATGCTCGCGGCGCAGGGGTACCAGGAATCCCGGCTCGACCAGAGCACGCGGAGCCACACGGGCGCGATCGGCGTGATGCAGATCATGCCAGCCACGGGCAAGGAGCTCGACGTCGGCGACGTCCGTGTCACCGAGGCGAACATCCACGCCGGCGCGAAGTATCTCGACCAGATGATGGCAAAGAACTTCGCGGGCGCGAAGTTCTCGGAGAGCGACCGCCCGCTGTTCGCGTTCGCGAGCTACACCGCCGGCCCGGCGAACATCGCGCGCATGCGGCAGATCGCGGCGCAGCGCGGCCTCGATCCCGACGTGTGGTTCAAGAACGTGGAGCTCGTGACCGCCGAGAAGATCGGGGTCGCCACCACGAACGTACGTCCGCAACATCTTCAAGTACTACGTCGCGTACGCGCTCTCGAGGGAGACCGAGGCGCTCAACGAGCGGCTGAAGGAGCAGATGCGAAAGGGCGGCTAGATGCTACACGCTCACTGCGGGGGCGGCGCCGGCGCCGCGGGCACCCACACCCATTGATAGGGCTGGTTCACGCCGTCGCCGTAGAGCACGTGCTTGCCGTGCGGGTAGACGACCTCGCGCTGCACCGCGGGCCCCTGGATGTCGAGGTTCAACGCCGGCTGCGAGCCCTGCGAGACGTACACCGGCGCGGAGTACGGCATGGACGGATAGGTCGCGTACGGGTACGTGGCGTACGGATACGCGTAGTACGGGTAATAGGGATACGAGTAGGGGTAGCCCCAGTACGGGTAGTAGCCGAGCCCACCACCGAAGAAGAAGACGCCGCCGCCGTGGTGATGTCCGCCGTGATGGTGGCCGCCGCGCTGATGGGCGCCTCCGGACGCGCGCCCGCCGCCGCCACCGCGCCCTCCCCCGCCACGCTGCGCGAAGGCCGGAGCGACGGTGCCGGCGACCAGCACGACGGCTGCGAGCACCGAAAGGGCTCGCTTGCCCATCACAATCATCATCCTACGCGGGCCGGTGCTTCTTCAGGAAGCGCCGCGCGTGCTCGACGACCTCGTCGATGTGCTCCTGCGAATCCTTCCACGGATAGATCGTGACCTCGGAGTTCGGCGCGAGGCTCGCGACCTCCATGGCGACCTTGTACGGGTGGGCGGGGACGTCGTCGGGCGCGATCAGCAGCGGCTGCTTGATCGTCTTCACGAACTCGCGCGAGACCGTGAACACGAAATCGGCGCGGCTCGTGTACATGCTCGTGAGGAAGTCGTGGATCATCTGCGGCGTGATCTCGGGGCGTTTCGCGCAGAGCCCCGGGCCCCAGCCCTTCGTGTTGTTCTGATAGAAGAGGTCCGGCTGCTCGGGCCGGAAGCCGCTCGGCTGCATCATCGCGGCGGCGACCACACGGTTCGGCGCGCGCTTGATCAGGTTGTGGATCATCGGCCCGCCGATGCAGAAGCCCATGACCAGGAACTTGTCGATGCCGAGGTGGTCCATCAACCCGAGCTGATCGTCGGTGTACGCGTCCCACGGCCGGTCGATCTCGAGCGGCCCCGTCGACGTCCCCGGGTTCGCGTTGCGAAGATCGGCGCAGATGCAGCGGAAGTCGTTCTTGTACCGCTCCATCGGCTTGAACGGCGACGCCGTCTCCCAAGACTGGAACGACGAGTTCAGTCCTCCGCCCGGGATGAGCAGCAGCGGAAAGCCGGAACCAGCCTCTTCGTAGTGGATCCGAACGGGGCCTCTCTCGTAGAAGGGCATCGCGGGTCTCCTTCGCTCGGCGAGTTCCCGCTACTCTACCTCACGACGGTCCGTGGACCCCCGGCCGTGCTACGGTCGCCGCCATGGCGCTCGACGTCGCGGCGCTGAGAGCCGACACGCCCGGCGTGGCGAACGTCGTCCACTTCAACAACGCCGGCGCGGCCTTGCCGCCGCGTCCCGTTCTGGAGGCGCTGACCGGGCATCTCGAACGCGAGGCGGCCATCGGCGGCTACGAGGCCGCGGCCGAAGCGGCCGGCCGGCTCGAAGACGTCTATCCCGCGATCGCCACGCTCATCGGCGCGCGCGCCGACGAGATCGCCTGCGTGGAGAACGCCACGCGCGCGTGGGACATGGCCTTCTACGCGGTGCCGTTCCGCGCGGGCGATCGCGTCGTGACCGCGAAGGCGGAATACCTCTCGAACTACCTCGCGTTCCTCCAGATGAAGGCGCGCGCGGGGATCGAGGTCGACGTCGTCGACAACGACGTGTCGGGGCAGGTCGACCTCGCCGCGCTCGAGCGCGCGATCGGCCCGCGCACGACGCTGATCGCGATCACGCACGTGCCCAGCCGGGGCGGCCTCGTCAATCCCGCGGCCGAGGTGGGCCGCATCGCCGCGCGCCACGGCATCCTCTATCTGCTCGACGCCTGCCAGTCGGTCGGCCAGCTCACGGTCGACGTACGGGAGATCGGCTGCCACATGCTCGCGTCCACCGGACGCAAGTATCTGCGGGGGCCGCGCGGCACCGGCTTCCTCTACGTGCGGCGCGACACGATCGCCAGGCTCGAGCCGCCCTTCATCGATCTCCACGCGGCGTCCTGGATTGGAGACACCTACGCGATCCGCGGCGACGCGCGCCGGTTCGAGAACTGGGAGCGCTCCATCGCGGGGCAGATCGCGCTCGGCGTCGCCGCGCGCTACACGCTGACGGTCGGCATCGGTGCCATCGAGACGCGGGTCAAAGCCCTCGGCGCGCTGCTGCGTCGTGAGCTCGCGAAGCGACCGGGCGTGACCGTGCACGATCGCGGCGCGGAGCTGTGCGGGATCGTCGGCTTCCTGAAGGACGGCGAGGCGGCGGCGGCGACGCGCGATCGGCTGCGCGCGATGCGCATCAACGTCCACGCGGCCGCGCTGTCGCGGCTGGATCCGCCCGTCGACGGCGCCGACACGCTCGTGCGCGCCAGCCTGCACTACTACAACGACGAGTCGGAGGTGGAGCGCTTCGTCCGCGCGGTGGCCGGCTAGCCTCACGCCGGCCTACGCGGGCTGGAGAGCCCCCTGGAGCTCCTCGGCCGGCGTGCCGTTCTTCCACGGCAGCGGCACGTCGTACGGCTCGAGCAGGCAATCGTCCGGCAGGCATTCGATCGGCGTGAAGTCGCGATGCGCGATGTAGCCCGGCCGCTTGAAGCGGCGGATGTGGTTCGACACCGCGCAGAGCGAGAGGTAGACGCTCACGCGATTCCACGGCGAGAGGTTCGAGGTGGAGGCGTGCACGAGGCAGCCGTGGAAGAGGATCATCGACCCGGCCGGCCCCTTGGGCGCCACGATGCCGCCGCGCGCGACGAGCTTCGCGATCGTGTCGTGGCTGATCGTCCACAGCGGATAGCTGGTCGTGGTGACGTCGTGCTGCGCGTCGAGCACGCCGAGCTCGTGGCTGCCGGGGATGAACATGAGCGGACCGTTGAACTCGTTCACCTCGTCGAGGAAGATCGCGACGTTCATCGCGCGCGCTTCCGGCATGTGGTCGTCGGCGCGCCACGTGCCGTAGTCCTGGTGCCACTGCCACACGTCGCCGTCGAACGCCGCCTTCCCGTTGATCTTGAACTGGTGCATGTAGACGTCTTCGCCGAAGAGCTGCCGGATCGGCTCGACCATGCGCGGATGGCGCGCGAGCTTGGCGAACGGGTAGCTGTACATGTGCGCCGCGAAGTTCGTGCGCACCACGTCGCCCGTCCTCTCGCGGACGTTCTCCGGACGGCGCTGCGCGTAGAGGCCCGGCACCGCGTCGCTGAGGACCTTGATCTCGCCGGCCGTGAACAGGCTCGGAAAGAAGAGGAAGCCGTCGCGGTCGAATTGCTGCGTCTGCGCCTCGGTGAGCTTCATGGAAATGCCTCCCCGGCTTCGGCAATACTCTAGCAAAGAGAAGCGGGGCGTCTCATCGAACAGAGCGGAGGACGGAGGATGGACTTCGGGATCTTCAACCTGATGGGATCGCGCGACATCGAGAAGCCGACGGCGCAGGTGTTCGGCGAGGTCGCGGAGCAGACGAAGCTGGCCGACGAGCTGGGCTACACGATCGCGTGGTTCGCCGAGCACCACTTCTCGAACTATTGCCTGTGCGCGTCGCCGCTGATGATGGTGGCGCACTGCGCGTCGATCACCCGGAACATCCGGCTCGGCACCGCGGTGGTGGTCCTCCCGCTCTACAACCCGGCACGGCTCGCCGCGGAGATCGCGACGGCCGACGCGCTGTCGAACGGCCGGCTCATGCTCGGCATCGGCGCGGGCTATCAGCCCTACGAGTTCCAGCGGTTCGGCGTCGACATCGCCGAGAACCACGCGATGACGAACGAGTTCTGCGACATCCTCGACCTCGCGTTCAGTCGCGATTTCTTCAGCTACGACGGCAAGCACTATCGGCTGCCGGAGACGCACATTCCCGCGCGCCCGGTCCAGACACCGCTGCCGATCTACGTCGCGGGCCACAGCGAGGCGATGTTCCGTACGGCCGCGAAGCACGGGTATCGCGTGCTGACGTCAGGCCGGGTCGGCGGCGTGAAGCTGCTGGCCGAGCAGTACGCGGACATCGTCAACGCGTACGCCGCGGAAAACGTGCCGGTGTCGCGCGCGCACGTCACGCTGAATCGCTTCGCGCACATCACCGACAGCCGCGAGGAAGGGATGCGGTTCGCCGAGAACGCGCGCTACCAGACGCGGCTCGCCTCGAGCCTCCGCCGCCGCCAGGAAGTCATGCAGGGCACCGTGCTGGTCGACGTCCCCTTCCCCGACGAGCCGCCGCTCGAGACGATCCACGACAATCTCTTGATCGGCGACGTGGACACCGTGGCCGAGAAGCTGGTCGCCGAGATCGACGCGACCAAGCCGGTGCACGTGTGCTTCTCGTTCAAGGTCGGCGACACGCCGCACAAGGCCGCGATGCGCTCGATGGAGCTGATGATCGGCGCGGTGAAGCCGAAAGTGGAGAAGTCGCTCGGACGCTAGCGTACGCGCTCGAGACGCATGTCCTCGCGGATGTCGCCGGTCGACGGCTGGAAGAAGCGCCCGTGCATGGCGTCGCCCGCGACGGTGACCTCGTACTGCGTGAAGCCGTTCGAGACCTGGAACGTGACGCGGTCGCCGTCCTGCTCCCACGTACCCACATCCTCCTGTCCCGAGAATCGCGCGCGCCCATCGGGCAGGAACTGCACCCAGGACCTCGTGCCCACCCACCGCCATCGCGAGCCTTCGACGCTCGGCGCGATCCCCGTTGGCGCCTGCCGCGACGCGCGGCGCCGCTTTTCGCGCATGCGCGCCCCCGCCGCGACCTGCCGGCCGCGCAGCTCGGCGGCGGTCCTCTCGCGATTGCTGCGCGCGTACCCGCTGGCAGGGTCGAGGGCGAGCGCGCGGTCGTGGGCCTCGAGCGCCTCATCGAGCCGTCCCAGAAATCGCAGCGCGACACCGCGGTTGTCCCACGCATCGGAATCGTCGGGCGCCGCCTCGGTCGCGCGCACGAAGCAGTCCAGCGCGCCTTCGTGGTCGCCCGCCGCGCCCAGCGCCGTTCCCTTCTCGATCCACGCTTGCTTGTTCGCCGGGTTCACCGCGAGAAGACGATCGCATTCCCGGAGCGCGTCCTTGTCACGGCGCAGCGCCTTCAGCGCGACGATCTTGCGGACGGCCACGGTCTCCCACGTGGGATCGAGCTGCAGCGCCCGCTCGTAGCAGACGATCTCCTCGTCGAGGTAGCCGACGCCACCCTCCGCGTACCCGCGCGCGAACCAGCCGTTGGCGTTCGCGGGATCGAGCGCCAGCGCGCGCTCCGCGCAATCCAGCGCCTGCGCCCAGCGCTTCGCCGCCGCGTGCTCGAAGGAAAGCACGCACCAGTCGCTCACGGACTCCGCATGCTCGCCGCCGAGCGCGCGACGGAAGCGCACCTCGGCGTCGCGCCAGCGCTGCGTGCAGGCCTCCGCGTCCGCGGCGTGGCCGAGGCGCGTCAGCGCATGCACCGCGGTTGCCCACGCGTCGGGACGATCGGGAACGAGCTTGCACGCCTTGGTCACCGCCTCCACCGCCTCCGCGTCACGGCCCAACTCCGCGAGGCATTCGCCGAGGCCTTCCCAGCCGGGGCCGTAGTCCGGCGCGACCAGCACCGCCCGCCGGAAAGCGCCCAGCGCCGCCTGGCGGAGGCCCCGGCGCAGAAGGTCCTTCCCGCGTCGCGCGGTCTGCGCGGCGCGCTCGTGGCGGACCAGCGTGTCGTTGTCGAGGTGGCGCCCGGCGCGCTCCAGGACCTCCTGCCGTCGCACCATGGCAAACCGCCGATCGTCACGCGCGCGATCGAGACGGTCTTCGACGCGGCTCAGTGCCTGGGCGAGCGCGCGGCACTCCTCGTCGTCCGTCTCCGCGGCGAGGCGCTCTTCCGCGAGGCGCCAGACGGCGAGCACCTGGTCGGCATCGCCCAGCGAGGTGAAGAGCAGGACGGCGTTGGCGTACGCGGCGGGCGGAATCCGGCGCCCGCCGAGATCCGTCCGGCCGAACAGGGCAAGGTAGAGGGTGGCGGCCTCGTCGTACCGACCCTCGGCGGCGAGGATCTCGGCCTGAAACTGGAGTGCGTCAGGATGCGCGGAATCGAGGGCGAGCGCCTGATCCACCAGCGCGCGCGCCTCGGCGAAGTTCAGGATCTCCACGAGGTTCTGAACGCGCTGGAAGTACGAGGACCACGGCGTCCCGTCGGGCGCGATGTCCCGCGCCGTGAGGCCCGCGGCATCCGGACGCATCTGCGCGCTCAGCCGCCCCATGTACCGGTCGATGTCGGCGAACGTCGCGAGGCCGCGCAGGTCGGCGAGGTCGTCCCACGGCATCGAGAAGAACCCGAAGAACACTTCGGCGAAGAGCTGGCTGACCCGCTGCGGGCGCCGCGCGGGGTCCTTCTCGAGGCAGTGAAGGATCGCGGCCTCGAGCGCGCCGTCGATCGCCGGCGCCACGAGCGACGGCGGCGTGAGCTCGCGATGCAGGATGTCCTGCCGGAGCGCCGTCAGCGTGTCGCCGCGGAACGGCGCTTGACCGGTGACGAGCCAATACATCGACGCACCGAGCGACCAGATGTCCGAGACCACGTCACCCGCGGTCTCGCCGCGCATCTGCTCGGGCGCCATGAACAGCGGCGTGCCGCCTGCGGCGCCGTCCTCGGCGGCGGCGCGCAGCGGCCTCGTCAGGCCGAAGTCGGAGATCTTGACGTGGCCCTCGGCGGTGATCAGCATGTTCTGCGGCTTGATGTCGCGATGGGTGAACCCCGCGGTCTCGACGAGGAACTGCAGGCCGGCCACGGCATTCATGAAGACCCACCAGGCCTCCTGGCGCGACGGCGGGCCGTGGTCGAGCGCCCAGCGCCAGAGATCGCCGCGCTCGAAGTAGTCGAGCACCACGTACGGCGTCATCCGATGCATGAACGCGCGGCGCACGCGGACGATGTTCGGATGCTCCGGGATCTGCAGCATCCGGGTGATCTCGTCGTAGAAGGCTTCGAGCGCGCCGGGATCGGTCTGACGATCCGGCAGGATCTCCTTGATGACGACGCGTTCGCCGCGCTCGCGCGCGAGATAGACGCGCCCCATGCCGCCGCGGCCGAGCACACGCTCGACCTCGAAGCCAGGAAACTCCGGCAGCGGCTCGGCGGCGGGGAGTGCCGGCGCGCCGGTGGCGGGTGCCGGCGCGCCCGAAATCGTCGCCCACAGACTCTTGACGAATCCGCGCGCCGTCATGCGCGCAGCGCCTTCACGCGGTACGCCGCCAGCTTGCCTTCGTGCTTGGTCGCGATCGACACGGGCTCCGCGTCGACCAGGCGCCACACACGCTCGTGCAGCGCGCGGGAGATCAGCACCTCGCCGGCCTTCGCGCCGTCGCCGTAGCGGGCCGCGAAGTTCACGGCGTCGCCGATGACGGTGAACTCCATGCGCTCCACCGAGCCGATGAAGCCGTGGATCACCTCGCCGCAGTGCACGCCGATGCCGATGTCGCACGTCACGAGCAAGCGCGCCCGGCGCCGCTCGTTCACCGCGGCCACGGCCGCCTGCATCTGCATCGCCGCGCGCACCGCGTGCTCGTGCTGCGCGGGGTCGGGGTCGGGGCTGCCGAACACCGCGAGGATCGCGTCGCCCACGAACTTGTCAACAGTCCCCTCGCACGCGAAGATCGCCTCCACCAGCGCCGAGAAGTAGTCGTTCAGCATGTCGACGACGTCCTCGGAGTCCATGGCGGCGGTCAGGCGCGTGAAGCCGCGGATGTCCGACGACAGCACCGTGACCTCCGACTTCTCGCCGCCGAGCCGGAGACGGCCGCGGCTCGCCTTGTCCAGCAGGCGTTCGCGTACGCGGGGCGAGAAGTTCGTGAGCAGCCGGCCGAGCAGGGTTGCCTTCCTGCGCAGCTCGTCCTCGAGCTGGTGATGCACGACCGCCATTGCGGCGAAGCGCGCGATCGTGGCGAGGAGCGCGAGATCGCCGTCCTCGAACGCGTTGCCCACCTCGGAGTTGTCGACGATCACCGCGCCCAGGGGCGCGCCGCTCCACAGGAGCGGCGCGCACATCGCGGACAGCACGTGCGCCTGGCTGATCGCGAGATCGCTTTCGCGGGTCCAGACGATCGCCTCCCCCGTCGTCATCGCGTGCTCGGCGATCGTGAGGCTGATGGACGGCGTGCCCGGCGGCTCGTGCGCCTTGAGTAGCAGCCGGCCGGAGCCGGCCTCGCGGAGCAGCAGCGCCGCGCGGCGTGCACCGGGGACCGCGTCGACGAGGCGCTTCACGATCAACTCGAACAGCCGCTCCATCTTCATCTCGGCACCGAACTCGAGCGGCAGCTCGTAGAGCAGCGCGAGCCGCCGTGACGCCGGAGAAGCGTCCGGCTCGGCAGGCGTGGCGAACGCGGACCGCGTGACTCCGGGCGAGCCTGGGCCGGTCACCGGCCTCAGGACCGAGCTGCCGAGCTCGATGGTGGCGTCTTGTACGAGCGGGCGCCGGCCGCCGCCCTTGATCTCTTCACCGTTGATCCGCGTGCCGGAGCGGCTGCCGAGGTCTTCGATCCACGTTCCGTTCGGGTCGACGGAGATCGCCGCATGGCGCCGCGACACAGTCTGATCGGCGGCGAGATCGACGTCCACGGGCGCGCCCGGCTGCGCGCGCCCGATGACGATCGTGTCCTTCGCCACGTCGAATACGGTCTCGCGACCGTCGAAGGTCCAGCGCAGTCGCATGGCTGGGGGCCTACGCCGCCGTGCGCGCCTAGCTGATGACAGACTCTTTGCGGAGCGCGGCGATCTGATCCTTCCCCATCTTCAGCCACTCGCCGAGCACCTGGGCGCCGTGCTCGCCGAGCAGCGGCGCCGGCTCGAGCGCCGGCGTGGTACCGCCGAAGCGGACCGGCCAGCCGCTCATGACGTACTCGCCGGCCGTCGGATGCTTCATGGTCTGACGGATGCCGCGCTCCTCGAACGTCTTGTCGGCCGCGAGCTCGGCGGTGTCGAGCACCGCGCCGGCGGGGATGGTCGCGAGGCTGACCAGGCGCATCGCCTCGTGCTTGTCGAGCTTGCGCGTCCACTCGGTGACGAGCGCGTCGACCTCTTCGCGCCGCTCCGTCCGCGCGTCCGGCGTCGCGTAGCGCGCGTCACCGATCAGATCCTCGCGGCCCATCACTTTCAGGAGACGGGTCCAGTGCTCGGGATTCGCGCGGCTGGTGAAGATGTAGACGTAGTCGTTCGGTCCCCCGCCCTTGCACGGATAGACGCCGATCGGCGGGTTGCCGCCGCCGACGGTCTTGTCCCCCGCGCGCGGTGCCGCCTTGCCGTTCGTCCGCTCCATGTACGTGAACGCGTTGCGGATGTAGTGCATGACCGAATCCTGCATGGCGACCTGGAGATGCTCGCCCTCGCCCGTCCGTAGACGGCGCACGTAGGCGCCGAGGATCGAGATCGCCATCAGCATCCCGGTGCCCGTGTCGCCGATCGTCGCGCCGGGCTTGCACGGCTTGCCGTCTTCCTCGCCGGTGATGCTCATGAGGCCGCCGCACGCCTGCGCGATCATGTCGAACGCGAGGCTCTGCTCGTAGGGACTGCCCGTGCCGAAGCCCTTCACCTGGCAGTAGATGATCGACGGATTCAGCGCACGGATCACGTCGGGCCCGAGCCCCAGGCGCTCGACCGCGCCCGGCGCGAAGTTCTCGATCATCACGTCGGCGTACTTCGCCATGCTCTTCACGAGCTCGACGCCGCGCGGGTCCTTCAGGTTCACCGCGACCGACCGCTTGTTCGCGTTGTACTGAAGGAAGTAGTTGCTGTCGCGGTTCGGCGACCCCGGCCTCCCGAGCGTCGTGCGGCCCGGATCTCCGGACTTCGGATTCTCGATCTTGACGACGTCCGCCCCCATCCAGGCGAGCGCTTCGGTGCACGAAGGCCCGGCTTCGAACTGGGTGAGGTCGAGGACCTTCATGCCGCTCAGGCAATTCTCTCCGCTCATGGCCGGGGGCTCCTCCGATGGGACTTGGCGGAAGCTTACGCTATGCTGGCGCCCTCATGAACACAGACAAGAGACCGGTGGCGGTGGTGGTCGGCGCGACGTCGAAGTGGCAGGCGGACGGACGCAACACGAAGCTCGCGCACGGCAAGGTGCTCGACGACAGCGCCCTGCCCGTCGGGATCCGCTGGGGGGTGGGCGGCGCGATCGCGCAGAAGTTCGCGCGCGAGGGATTCTTCGTCGTCCTGACGACGCGCAAGGCCGGCAATGCCGCGGCGCTCGAGAAGGCGATCGTCGAGCAGGGCGGTACCAGCACGATCGTGGAGCTGGACCTGGTGTCGCGCGAGTCGATCACGCGCGCGTTCGAGACGATCCGCACGCAGGCCGGCGATCCGGAGGTCCTCGTCTACAACGCGGGCTACCTGGAGGGCCGCGACCTGCCGCCGGACAAGGAGCTGCTCGAGCACGTGCCGGTCGAGATCTTCGAGACGGCGCAGCACATCGCCAGCCGTGGTCCGTTCCTGGTCGCGCAGGAAGTGCTGCCGGCCATGCGCAAGCGCGGCTCCGGCTCGTTCCTGATCTCGAACAACCAGTTCTCGCTGCGCGGCCGCAAGCGCCTGACCGGACAGTCGCTCTACTACCCGCGCGTGATGATGCGGACGCTCGCGCAGGTGCTCACGGAAGAGTATTCGGAGCACGGCGTCCACGTGGCGAACGTGATCATCGACGGCCTGATCGACTCGCCGGGCACGCGTGCGCTCGCGCGCGCGCAGAAAAATCCCGAGATCGTGATGAACCCGGTGAGGATCGCTGAGGCGTTCTGGTACCTGCACACGCAGGACAGGTCCTGCTGGACGCACGATCTGCAGCTGACGCCGTTCTCCACGAAACCGAGCTTCTGAGCGGACGTCACCAGACGCGGAGCCCGGGCGTCGTGAGCGGCGTCGTGGCGACGAGCCGCGCGAGCGTCGGCCCGTAGGCGATGACGATCAGCACGATCGCGAGCGCCAGCCACGGACGCCAGCGATCCATGATCCCGGGCATGTGGTCCGGGCCCGACATCGCCTCGGCGAACGGCACCGCGGCCGCCGCTTCCCGCCGCCCGCGCGTGACCGTCAGCACGAGGATCGCGAAGTAGAGCATCGCGCTGACGAAGAGGATCGTGCCGCCGATCGCCACGAGCGGCAGCACGGGCTTCCAGCTTTCCTGCAGGTACGGCGCGATGGCGACCTGCGTGCGGCGCGGCATCCCCATCACGCCGAGCCGGTGGAGGGCGTTGGAGAAGATCGCCATCCCGCCGAACCAGAGCCAGACCTGGACGAGCGCGAGCTTCCGGCTCCAGAGCGCCCGGCCAGCCAGGTGCGGGACCAGCCAGTAGGTGATGCCCATGTAGGTGAGCGTGACGCCGGTACCGACGGTCAGATGGAGATGCCCGGGGATCCACGCGGTGTTGTGTACGAGCAGGTTGAGGTTGTAGGAGGCGTTGATGAGGCCGCCGATGCCGCCCAAGGCGAACACCATCATGGCGCTCACCTGCGCCGCCACCGACGGATCGCCCCACGGCAGGCGGAAGAACCACGCGAGCCATCCGCGCCCGCCACGCGCGCGCGCCCCGCTCTCCAGCGAGGCCACGACGTTGAAGAACGTCAGCAGGCTCGGAAAGAACACCGCGAACGTCAGGAACGCGTGGACGAGCTTCCAGCCGGCGTGGATCCCGGGATCCGTGTACTGGTGGTGAAACCCGAGCGGCGTCGAGAGGACGAGGAAGAGGATGAACGACGCGCGCGCGAGCGGATCAGAGAAGAGCTTGCCGCCGGCCTGTCGCGGCACGAGCGTGTACCACGACACGTAGGCCGGCAGCAGCCAGAAATAGACGATCGGGTGCCCGGTGAACCAGAAGAGTGAGCGCGCGAGCAACGCGTCGGTGCCGGGCATAGTAGGACTTGATGAACGTCGGGTGCGGAGGCACCTCGACGCCGCCCGTCGTCAAGCCTTGCAGCAGCCCGGTCACGCTGCCGCCGAAGAGCGCCACGAGCGCCACGATCAGGAACGCGGCGGTCAGGCGGTTCTCTCCCGCATCGCGCGCCAGCGTGCTCACGACCGAGGCTCCACGACGATCGTGCCGCTCATCGTGTGGTGCGCGATGCCGCAGTACTCGTGGCAGATCATCGGGTACGTTCCGGGCCGGTCGAAGCGCGCCGTCACGCGCGCGACCTGCCCGGGCAGCAGCATGGTGTTCACGTTCGCCCCGGGCACGATCAGCCCGTGCACGACGTCGCGACTCGTGGCGATGAACGTGATGGTCGAGCCCGCGGGCACGCGAATCTCGCTCGGCTCGAACGTCCAGATCTGGCCCGTGAGGTGGACCTCGTAGCGATCGGGCCCGACCTGCACGAGCCCTGGCTTGTCGAAAGGCGGTGTCTGCGCCAGCGTCGCGACGTCCACGCGCCCGTGCACGCTCGGCAGGTGGATTCCCGCGCCGAACGCGGTGACGGTGAGCGCGGCCAACATGCCCACGGGGATCGCGTCAGGGGCGGGCGCGCCTCACGCGTGTCGCGACACCGCCCCACGCTCGCGGGCACGCGAAAGGCCCGCGCGCCGATCACTGCCCGGAGGGAGGGGTGATACCGTAGCGGCGCGAGAGGAGGGGAGCCCGGCGATGACGGACGGGAGATGACGAAGCTCTTGATCGCGAACCGCGGCGAGATCGCCATTCGCGTCGCCCGCGCCGCGGCCGACCTCGGCATCCCGACGGTCGCCTTGTATTCGGAAGATGACGCCCGCAGCCTGCACGTGCGCATGGCGGACGCGGGCCACGCGCTGCCCGGACAGGGCCCCGCCGCCTATCTGAACGCGGACGCCGTGATCGCGGCGGCGACGGCGTCCGGTTGCGACGCGATCCATCCCGGCTATGGCTTTCTCGCCGAGCGCGCCGACTTCGCCCGGATGTGCGCCGCGGCGGGCCTGACGTTCGTGGGCCCCGCGGTCGAGCATCTCGAGCTCTTCGGTGACAAGGCGCGCGCCCGCGTCGCGGCCGGCGACGCGTCCGTGCCGGTGAGCCGCGGCCTCGATCACGCGGTCTCGCTCGACGAGGCGCGCGCGTTCCTCGCCTCGCTCGGCCCGGGCGGCGCGATGATCGTCAAGGCGGTCGCCGGCGGCGGGGGCCGCGGCACACGCGTGGTGCGGTCCGCCGACGAGCTCGAGGCGACGTTCCGGCGTTGCCAGTCCGAGGCCGACGCCGCGTTCGGCCGTGCCGACGTCTACGTCGAAGCGTTCATTCCGCGTGCCCGGCACCTCGAGGTGCAGATCCTCGGCGACCGTGACGGTCGCGTCGCGCATCTCTGGGAGCGCGAATGCAGCGTCCAGCGGCGCTTCCAGAAGGTCGTCGAGATCGCGCCCGCACCCGCGCTGGACGACGGGCTTCGCCGCGAGATCATCGAGGCGGCGGTCCGGCTCGCGAAGCATACGCGCTACACCAACCTCGGCACGTTCGAGTTCCTGGTCGACGTCTCGGGCGCCGCGCGCTTCGTCTTCATCGAAGCGAACGCGCGGCTTCAGGTGGAGCACACGGTCACCGAAGCGGTGACGGGCGTCGACCTCGTGCAGGCGCAGATCCGGCTGGCGCAGGGCGCCACGTTGAAGGACCTCGGGCTCGACGCGGTCGCGCCGCCGCGGGGCTACGCGATCCAGACGCGCGTCAACATGGAGACGCTCGGGCCCGACGGCGCGGTGCGACCGGGCGGCGGCACGTTGACGGTGTACGAAGCGCCGAGCGGGCCGGGTGTGCGAACGGACGGGTTCGCGTACGCCGGCTATCGCACGAGCGCCGCGTTCGACTCCCTGCTCGCCAAGGTCGTCGCGCACGCGCCGGACTTCGCGACGGCGATCGGACGCGCCTCGCGCGCGCTCGGCGAATTCCGGCTGGAAGGCCTCGCCACCAACATCCCGTTCCTCCGCAGCGTCCTCGCGCATCCCGACTTCGCCGCCGGCAACGTCCACACGCGCTGGCTGGACGACCACATCGCCGCGCTCGCCACCGAGGGTGCCGATCAGCGGCCACGCTTCGTCGAAGCGGCGCGTGCCGAGGACGGATTCGCGGGCGCGCGCGTCAAGAGCCGCGATCCGCTCGCGCTCTTCGCGCACGACGCGCAGGTGAAAGCCGGGCAGGCGGCGGCCGATGCCTCCCCGGACGTTTCGCTCGCCGGCCCCGATGGTGCGATCGGTGTTCCCTCACCGATCCAGGGGACGATCGTCGCGATCGACGTCGCGCTCGGCGACCAGGTCCGCCAGGGTCAGCAGATCGCCGTCGTCGAGGCCATGAAGATGGAGCACGTGATCGTGGCGCCGCACGGCGGCATCGTGCGCGGCATCACGATGGCGGCGGGCGACGTGGTGCGCGAAGGGTATCCCCTCGTGTTCATCGAGCCGTCCGACGTCGCCGGCGATGCTGTCGACGCGGCGACCGGCCCCGATCTCGATCACATCCGCGACGACCTGCGCGAAGCGTACGACCGGCATGCGCTGGGACTGGACGAGCACCGCCCGGACGCGGTGGCGCGGCGGCACAAGCTCGGCTACCGCATGCCGCGCGAGAACATCGACCGCCTCGTCGACGCGGGATCGTTCAAGGAATACTGGCCGCTGGTCGTGGCGCGGCAGCATCAGCGCAACACGATCGAAGCGCTGCGGAAGAACACGCCGGGCGACGGCGTGGTCGCCGGGCTCTGCACCATCAACGGCGCGCTGTTCGACGAGACGCGCTCGCGCGCGATCGTCGTGCACTACGACTACACGGTGCTGGCGGGCACGCAGGGCCACCGCAATCACTACAAGCAGGACCGGCTCTTCGAGCTGGCGCAGCGCTTCAAGCTGCCGATCGTCATGTTCGGCGAGGGCGGCGGCGGGCGGCCGGGCGAGGACAACATCGGCCCGCGCGTCGCCGTCGACACCCACACGTTCACGACGTTCTCGCAGCTCAGCGGGCTGGTGCCGCTCGTGGCGATCGTCAACGGGCGCACGTTCGCCGGCAACACCGCGCTGGTCGCGTGCAGCGACGTGATCATCGCGACCGAGGGCTCGACGCTCGGCATGGGCGGTCCCGCGATGATCGAAGGCGGCGGCCTCGGGATCTACACGCCCGAGGAAGTGGGCCCGATGTCGGTCCAGGTGCCGAACGGCGTCGTCGACATCCTGGTGAAGGACGAGGACGAGGCCGTCGACGTCGCGAAGAGATATCTCTCGTACTTCCAGGGCGCGGTGCCGACGTGGGACGCGCCGGATCAGCGGCGCCTGCGGCACGCGGTGCCGGAGAACCGGCTGCGCCTCTACGACATGCGAACCATCATCGACACGATCGCCGACAGGGACTCGGTCCTCGAGATCCGCCCGAAGTTCGGCATCGGGATCATCACCGCGCTCATCCGCGTCGAGGGACGGCCGATGGGCGTGGTCGCGAACAATCCCCATCACCTCGCGGGCGCGATCGACTCGGACGGCGCCGACAAGGGCGCGCGCTTCATGCAGCTCTGCGACGCGTTCGACATTCCCGTGCTGAGCCTGGTCGACTGCCCGGGAATCATGGTGGGACCCGAGGTGGAGCGCACGGCGCTGGTGCGCCACTGCACGCGCCTGTTCAACGTCGGCGCGAACATGACGGCGCCGCTCTTCACCGTCATCGTGCGCAAGGCGTACGGGCTCGGCGCCCAGGCGATGTGCGGCGCGGGCACGCTGGTCGGCTTCTTCTGCGTGGCGTGGCCGACGGCGGAGTTCGCGGGCATGAACATCGAGGGCGCGGTGAAGCTGGGCTACCGCAAGGAGCTCATGGCGATCGCGGATCCGGAGGCGCGCCTCGCGGAATTCCAGCGGCGGACGGCGGCGGCCTACGACAGCGCGAAGGCCGTCAACGCCGCGGCCGGCGGCGGCATCGACGACGTGGTCGATCCCGCGGACACGCGCGACTGGATCGCGAACGGCTTGAAGCGCCTGCCGCCGGTGCCGCCGCGCGCGGGAAAGAAATACCCGTACATCGACCCCTGGTAACGGCGCAACTCAGCGCGAGAGCTTCTCCGCGCGGACGCCGATCAGGCGGATCTTGCGGTGCCGCGGATTCTCGCGCTCGTCGAGGAACGGCGCGATCAGCTCGAGCGCGGCGGCGCACAGGCCGTCTTCGCTGGCCCAGGCCTCACGCGCGGAGCGCGGGGTTCCGCTGCGCCTCGACGGCGGCGTAGAACGCGTCCATGCCGACGTGCGCGGCGATCCTCACCGCGCCTTCGCCGGCGCCTCGAACCCTGCGAAGCGGGTCACGCCACGCCCTTCAGAGACGGTCGCGCCGCTCGACCAGCTTCCAGTACGTGTCCTTGTTCAGGATCTTGTCGCCCCGAAACTCGTAGAGGTCGCAGCCGCGATAGTTGAGCTTCTCGCCGTCGGAGCCGGTGCCGGTGACCATCCACACGGTGACCGCGCGGCTGCCGGTGATGAACGAGTCCACGTGGTCCCAGCGCATGTCGGTGATGACTTGAAACCGGTCGGCGAGCACCTTGCGCACGGCGGCCTTGCCGTGCACCCGTCGCCCTTCCGGCTCGGGTCCCCGCGCCATCAGGAACGTGCAGTCCTCGGCGAAGAACGACATGATCCGGTCGACGTCGCGGCTGTTGAACGCCGCGTTGATCTCTTTCATCAGCTGGGGCGTGGGGCCGGTCGTCATGCGATTCCTCCAGGCGGCATTCGAGCCGCTCGCCACGCTAGACTACACGGGCTCGCCTGAAGGGTGAGCGCAAACCACTGAGGAGGCCGACGATGGCGACGGCGCTCGAGGGAATCCGCGTGCTCGATCTTTCTTTCTACGAGGCGGGGCCGAGCTGCGCGGAGACGCTGGCATGGCTGGGGGCCGAGGTCATCAAGATCGAGTCACCGGCGGGCGAGCCGGCGCGCTTCGGGTTCAGCGAGAAGCCCGGCGTGGACTCGGTCTTCTTCTGCCTCATGAACCTGAACAAGAAGAGCGTGACGCTCAATCTCAAGTCGGAGCGCGGGCGCGAGATGTTCCAGGCGCTGGCGAAGACGGCCGACGTGGTGATCGAGAACCTGGGCCCGGGCGCGATGGAGCGCCTCGGCCTCGGTCACGACGCGCTCGCGAAGATCAACCCGCGGATCATCACCGCGTCCGTCAAGGGATTCGGCAGCGAGGGGCCGTACGCGAGCTACAAGAGCTTCGAGATGATCGCGCAGGCGATGGGCGGCGTGATGAGCCTCACCGGCACTCCCGACGGGCCGCCGATGCGGATCGAGGCGGGACTCGGCGACACCGCCACCGGGCTCCACGCGGCGATCGGCATCCTGGGCGCGATCATCCAGCGCGGGATCACGGGCGCCGGCCAGCGCGTGGAAGTCGCGCAGCAGGACGTGGTCGTCAACCTCACGCGGATCCACTTCCGGGATCACTACCTCGGCGTCTCGCCGATCCCGCGCAAGGGCAACCGCTCGCCCAACGCCGCGCCGTCGAATCTCTATCGCTGCTCGCCGTTCGGTCCGAACGACTACGTCTTCATCCACGTCGCCAACCCGGAGATGTGGAAGGGGCTGGTGAGCGTGCTCGACCAGCCCGAGCTCAAGGATCCGCGTCTCGCCGACCGCGCCGAGCGAATGAAGCGCCGCGACGAGCTGGACGCCATCGTCGAGGCGTGGACGGGCAAGCGCACCAAGCACGAGGTGATGTCTCTGCTCGGAGACGCCGGGGTCCCGTGCGGCGCGGTGCTCGATTCCGACGAGGTGATGGCGAACGAGCACCTGCGCGGGCGCGGCATGATCGTGGACGTCGAGCATCCGACGCGCGGGCGCATGGCGACGCCGGCCAGCCCGATCAAGCTCTCGGCGTCGTCGACGGAGGTGACGCGCGCGCCGTTGCTGGGCGAGCACAACGCCGAGATCCTCGGCAAGGTGTGCGGGCTCGGCGCGGAGGAGCTGGCGAAGCTGAAGGCGGACGGGGTGATCTAGCAGGCCAGGCGCGGCTCAAGCCGAAAGGTGGTCGACGAGGCGTCCGCTGGTCTCGCGCAGCCGCGCGCTGACCAGGCGCGCGAGGCGTCGGAGGAACTTCACACCGAGTCCGGGAAACTCCTGGAGCAGGCGATCGAAGTCAGCCTGCGTGACGATGACCAGCGTGGCGTCGGACACGGCGATGGCGGTCGCCGAGCGTGGCTCGCCGTCGAGCAGCGCCATCTCGCCCAGGAGCTTTCCGGGTCCGAGCGTGACGAGCACGCGGCCCGCCCGGCCCGCGTCTTCTTTCCGCACCTCGACCTCGCCGTCGACGATCAGGCACAGGTAGGGATCGCGCGAGCCCTCCTCGAACACCGCCGAGCCCGCCCGCGCACGGCAGACCCGCGCGAAGCGCGCCAGCCTGTCGAGCTCCGGCGCGCTCAGATCATCGAGATGAAGCGAGGAGAAGCGGTGCTCGCGCGAGAGCATCGCCACCAGCTCGGCACGCGAGCACTTCACGGGCTCCAGCTCGGTGCGACCCGGCGCGGCCTGGACGGTTGGATGGTCCACCACGATACTATCGGCGGCAGCGCACGCGGGCTTGAGGAGATCACATGACAGACGGCGAGCGGCAGACCAGGGGGCGCGGACGGCTCTTCGAAGGCGTGATCGAGACGGTCGGCGACACCCCGTGCATACGCGTCAATCACCTGGCCCCGGATCACGTGACCGTTTACGTGAAGGCGGAGTTCTTCAACCCCGCCGGCTCCGTCAAGGACCGCCTCGCCGTGAGCATCATCGAGACGGCCGAGCGGAATGGAACGCTGAAGCCGGGGCAAACCGTCGTCGAGGCGACGAGCGGCAACACGGGCATCGGCCTTGCGATGGTCTGCGCCGCCAAAGGCTACCCGCTGGTCGTGACGATGGCCGACAGCTTCTCCGTGGAGCGCCGCAAGCTGATGCGCTTCCTCGGCGCGAAGGTCGTGCTCACCCCGCGGGCGCTGAAGGGCTTCGGGATGGTCTCGAAGGCGAAGGAGCTCGCGGAGAAGAACGGGTGGTTCCTCGCGCACCAGTTCGAGACCGACGCCAACGCCGCGATCCACGCCTCGACGACCGCGCGCGAGATCCTCGCCGACTTCGACGGCAAGCGGCTCGATTACTTCGTCACCGGCTACGGAACGGGCGGCACCCTCACCGGCGTGGGCCGCGTGCTGCGAGCGGCACGCCCCGGCGTGAAGTTCATCGTGAGCGAGCCGGCGAACGCCGCGCTGCTCACCAGCGGCAAGCCGCAGAAGCGCAACGACGCGCACGAGCCCGCCGAAGGTCATCCCGCGTTCGAGCCGCATCCCATCCAGGGCTGGACGCCGGACTTCATTCCGTGGGTGCTGCAAGAGGCGATCGACAAGAAGTTCATCGACGAGGTGATCCCGATCCCCGGACCCGTGGCGATCGAGTGGTCGCGCAAGCTCGCTCAGCGCGAAGGCATCTTCACCGGCATCTCGGGCGGCGCGACGTTCGCGGTCGCGATGCAGGTCGCCAAGACCGCGCCGGCCGGGTCGGTGCTGCTCGCGATGCTGCCGGACACGGGCGAGCGATACCTGTCGACCCCGTTGTTCGAAGGCATCGTGGAAGACATGGACGCCGACGAGGTCGCCATCATGAAGTCGACGCCCAACTACCAGATGCCGTAACGCCGCGCCGGCGGCGCTAGGCGCTTCCTCGGCGCTCAGCGCTCGAAGCGAATCTTCACGTCGGGCCGCGGGTCCACGTGGATGCTGTCGATGAAGCGCACCCGGTGCGGCGCGGTCTGCATCACGATCGAGCTGGTGCGGATGCCGTCGCCGAAGAAGCGCACGCCGCGCATGAACGAGCCGTCGGTCACGCCGGTCGCCGCGAAGATGATCGACTCCGCGGAGGCGAGGTCCCGCGCGCGATAGACGCGGCGGACGTCCTTGATCCCCATCGCGTGGCACCGCTCCTCGTCCTCCGGCTTCTTGACGACGAGCCGGGCGAAGATCTCGCCGTTCAGGCAGCGCATCGCCGCGGCCGTCAGCACACCTTCGGGCGCGCCGCCCGTTCCCATCACCGCGTGGATGCCGCTGCCGCGGACCGCGGCGGAGATGCCCGCGGAGAGATCGCCGTCCGTGATGAGCTGGATGCGCGCGCCGGCGGCGCGGATCTCGGAGATGAGCCCGCCGTGCCGCTCGCGGTCGAGGACCACGACGACCAGATCCGCGACCTTGCGGTCGAGGCAGCGCGCGATCGCCTTCAGATTGTCGGCGACGGGCGCGTCGAGGTCGACGGCGTCCTTCGAGCTCGGTCCGACGATCAGCTTCTCCATGTAGAGGTCGGGCGCGTGCAGTAGCCCGCCCGCGGACGCGGCCGCCAGCACCGCGATCGCGTTCGGCGAGCCGGTCGCGCACAGGTTGGTGCCTTCGAGCGGATCGACCGCGATGTCGACGCGCGGCCCGCCGCCGCGGCCCACCTTCTCGCCGATGTAGAGCATCGGCGCCTCGTCACGCTCGCCTTCGCCGATGACGATCGTGCCTTCGATGGCGAGCGAGTCCATCTCGCGCCGCATCGCCTCGACTGCCACGTCGTCCGACTTGTGACGGTCGCCCTGCCCCATCGTCTGCGCGCACGCGATCGCGGCCTGCTCGACGACCCGCAAGAACTCGAGAGAGAGATCGGAATCCACTGGTTCGCACCTCCGGAAGAATGAGGCGCCGATCATAGCGAAAAAGCTGATCTTTTGCTCCTCGAAAGGAGATCGTCCGACTACCTCGCGTTCGTGCGCGGGCCGGAGGGCGTGATGGTGGAGCTGGTGCAAGGCTGACGCCCGCCGCGCGCGGCGCCGCGTCAGTCGAGGAGGACGTGCTCCTCGGTGATGAGGACCAGGCGGTCGCTGTGGCTCGCCCTCGAATGCGCCAGCGCCGTCTGTCCGGCCTCGGACGCCCACGCCGCGTCGAGGGCGGCGCGGCTCTCGAACCACAGCTCCGCGATCCCGTCCCACGGCTCGTGGCCCTCGTGCGACGTGGAGCCGGTGACCAGGCACACGCGGTACTTCTTCAGATCGGGTAGCTTCTTCACGTACGGGACGTGCTCGTCGAGCCACCAGCGATGAAATCGCTCACGGGTCCACGTGTCCGGGCGACGCAGCAGCACCACGGTCTTGATCATGGAGGGAGTATGAACCTCGGAATGACGCTGTGGGGCTTCGGCCTCGGATACCGCGAGGCCGTCGATCTGGCCCGGCGAGCCGAGGACGCGGGGTTCTACAACCTCTTCATGGTCGAAAGCGTGCTGAGCAACGACGGCGTGACCACCGCGGCCATGATGGCTGCGCGGACGTCGCGACTGCTCGTCGGGACGAACATCGCGAACGTGTACCTGCGTCACCCGGTCATGCTCGGCGCGGCCGCGGTGGCCATCGACGAGATCGCGCCCGGACGGATGGTCCTCGGGCTCGGACCGAACAACCAGGGCATGATCACGCAGGCGGGATTCACGTGGCGCGATCCACGTGAGGTGCTCCAGGCGACCACGGCCACGTTGCGCGCGGTCTTCAGCGGCGAGGGTCTGCCGGGCCTGCGCCATCCGCGGCCGGCGAGCCATCGCATTCCGATTCACTGGGCGGGCATGGCCCTCGAGACGTGCGCGGCGGCGGGCACCCACGCGGATGGACTCATGCTCTACATCAACACGGTCGCCCGCTATCGGCGCGCCGTCGAGCGCTTTCGCCGCGCGGCGAAGGAGGCCGGGCGCGATCCGGACTCGCTGCCGGTGAGCCTGCTCGTCCCGACCTTCATTCACGACGACCTCGCCACGGCGAGGCAGGCGGCGCGCGAGTTCCTCGTGCACTACGCGCGAGGGCCGCACTACGCGAAGACCTTCGCGGCCAGCGGCTACGCGGGCGAGATGGAACAGGTCGCGAAGGCGTGGGCCGCCGGCGATCAGAAGACGGCGATGGCCGCGCTTTCCGACGCGCTGCTCGACGACGTCCTCCTCCTCGGCCCGCCCTCGCGCATCCGCGAAGGGATCGACCGGCTCGCGCGGGCGGGCGTGGAGTGGATCATCATGGGCCCGCAAGCCGTCGCGTCGGACTCGCTCGCGCAGCAGGCCGAGCGAATGATCGCTACGCTGGCGCCGACGGTCAGGCCCTGAGTCCGTCGAACGACTTCACGAAGCTCGGGAGATTGATCAGCAGGCCGAGCCGCTCGACGTCGCGGATCTTTCCGGTGCTGACCCGGTCCGGCCCCGCCTCCATCTCGACGTAGTTCTTGCCGATCACCACGGTGGCGACGTGCTGATCGTCCAGCGCGAACGTGAAGCCATGGTCGGTCGGTGTGCCATCGCTTGATCGGTCCGCGAGAACTCCGCGCTTACCCACGACTTCACGATCGCGAGCACCGTATCCGGTGTCACGTTGCCTGCCGTGATGGTCAGCACGTTCGCGTCGAGCTGCTCGCGGCTCTCGCGAGCGATCGCCGGATCGCAGCCGGCGGCCGCGCGGATGCCCGCGACCCTGTTCGCGACGAGCGCCGCGCCGGTCCCGCTCACGCAGAGGACGATCCCGTTGTCGACGGAGTTCTTTTGCACGGCTGCTGACCGTCGTCTTCACACCGAAGCCAACGTGGTCGCACGCAATGCCGATTCGCATCGTCACTCCCCCCAGGTCTTTCCCCATTCAACAAGCCTGCCAGAGCGATCTCTATGCGGGGGTGTGCAGAACGCATTGGCGATGTCACCGCGGCATGACACGTGACTGTATGCGGACACTCGCGAGGATGAGAACTCAGAGAGTGGCGACGAACTCCTCGATCAGCGCGTTGACCTTGTCCGGGATCTCGGTCGGAGGAAAGTGGCCGGCGCCGGACAGCTTCACGTAGCGTGAGCCGGGCACCGCGTCGTGGATCTCCTTCTCGTACTCCGGCGGGTTCGTCGGATCGTCCATGCCGCGAAGGACGAGCAGGCGCGGCTTCAGCGTCGCGATCCGATCGCGGACGTCGAAGGCGTCGATCGATTTCAAATCATGGTACTGGGACATCGGCCCCACCTGACGATGTCGCGCGATCAGCTGCTCGCGCAGACCGGGCTCGATGAGCTCCATCGCGTGCCGCTGATACGCCAGCCACTCTTCGTAGACCTTCGGATCCTCGGCGGCGCGCAGCCGCAGCTCGTACGTGCCCGGGGGGCGCGTCTTCGGCCGCGCGGCGACCGTCATCACCACGAGGCCCTTCACCTCGTCCGGATAGTCGAGGCCGTATTGGAGCGCGATCGACGCGCCGAGCGTGTAGCCGGCGAGCACGAGATTCGAATTCAGACCCTGCGCCCACAGCCAGCCGCGCACCCACTCCGTGTAGCTCTTCACGTCCGGACATCGAGTGCCCGTCAGGTGACCGGGCAAGGTCGGCGCGACGCTGCGGGGGAAATGCTTGAGCTGATACTGGAACGCGTCAGCGCAGGCGCCCGCGCCGGGTCCGTGGATGAACACGAGCTGTGACATTCAGCGCTCCTTCATCGGGCCGGCCACTGCCCTTTCAGTGCGACGCCGAGCAGCAGGACCAGGCTCACCAGATAGATCGCCGCGAACGTCGAATGGATCGGCACGTTGATCGACGCGAAGTATTGCGCGGTCGCGGCATCAGCCTGGCCGGACAGCACCGCGTCCTCGGCCCTGCCGACAAGCCGGCGATCGTCGCGACGATCCGGTCCCTCCCGCCAGCATGATCGAGTGCGACACCATGTATCCGGCGAGGACGCCCGTCAAGACCGTCGTCACGCACCACAGCGTGGAGGGCCGGGAGATGTTCGCCGCGCTCGGCCCGGAGGCGGGCCCCGCGTCGTTCTACGGATCGATCCTGCCCGCGACGTGGTCGTTCATGCTCGCGCTACGCGCGCGCGGCCTCGCGTCCGCGTGAACGACGGCGCACCTGAAGTACGCGCGCGAGGCGGCGGCGATTCTCGAGATTCCGGATCACGTCACGCAGGCGGCGCTGATTCCGGTCGCGCACCTCGTCGGCACGGACCTCACCCCCGCGAAGCGTGTCCCCGCGCGCGACCGCACGTACTGGAAGGAGTGGGGGCGCCGGGGCTAGCACTACTGTGTCAGTAATTATCGTTCGCCTCCGTGACCACACGCCAGGCAGGGACGACCTCGGGCCAAGGCCCACGCGAGCAGGCGATACATCGTCGCGATGGACTCAGGGACATGCCGCTCAGGACGCACCGGGAGCGCCCCGCGGCGCGAAACCTTTGGGTAGACGAGCGGGGCGGAGGAAGGCCGGGGGCTCAGGGGGGAAATGCGCCAGCCGCTCCGCGGCCAAGAACGCATACGCGGCGATACAGAGCGACGCGTGATGATGGAAGCCGCGCCAGCCCCGGCCCTCGAAATGGTCAAGCCCCAACTCGTCCTTCAGCTCTTGATAGTCGCGTTCGATCCGCCACCGCAGCATGGCGAGCTGGACAAGTTCGGCGCGCGTCGCCGTCGGCGGCAACGTCGAGAGCCAGTACTTGATCGGAGCCGTCTCGGTCCGCGGCCATTCGATGAGCAGCCATTCTTCAGGTCGTGGCGTCGATCGCCCCTCGTCGCGATGCGCGGGCCGCACCCGGACCGCGGCGAAGCGCGAGCGCATGGCGCCCCGCGTCCCCGGGCGCCACGTCACGGTGCGCCACGCCGAGGCCGGCAGTTGCTGGGCCAAGGCGGCCACGCCGAGGGGACGATGGCGCTGCGTCCGGCGCACCAAGGTCGCCGGCCGCCCGCGCCCACGGTACGTCCGCGGTGGCAGGGGCGTGCGGCCGGGCGCCCACACGGTCGTCTCGGTGCTGATTGTCAACGATCACCTGAATCTCCCCCCGGAAAGATCGTTGGAAATTCTCCCCACCCACGTGTTGAGTCCTACGGCTTCCCGGCGATGGCGTCGGCGTCGTTGCCGTGATCGACACCGAGCTTGGGCTTGAGCAGCCCGGCCTTGAGCTTTTCGCGCAGGCGATAGCTCTCGCCCTTGATGTTGACGGTGATCGAGTGGTGCAGGAAACGATCGAGGATGGCCGAGGCGATCACCGAGTCGCCGAAGACATCGCCCCACGCGCCGAGGCTTTGATTGCTGGTCACGATCATCGCGCCGCGCTCGTACCGGCGGCTGACGAGGTGGAAATCGTAGAGCTTTTAGAGGTTAGTGGCAGGTGCGGCGGAATGAGCTGACCTCACCACGAGTCTCAGTCCGACAGATACTCCACGAGCGCCATCAGGTGACCGGACGACCGCTCCCCGCCGACCAAGCGGTAGCCTAAGATCCGCGCCCTCGCCCCGGCGACGATCCCGTTACCTCGCGTGAGCTGAAACTCACGAACCTCGGCGGTGCCCTTCGCGTTGTCGTAGATGAACGCGTCCTGCGAGATCTCCACCAGGACGGCGGCGAATGCAGACTCGTCAAGCCCTGAAAGGTGGCTGTCGATCCCGATGATCGCAGTCGACTGATCAAGCTGGCTTACGCGTACGAACAGGCGACGCGTCATCGCCGACCGCCGGCCAGTACGCCGGCGCTCGTCAGGTGAGCGTCGCGACGAACTCCTCGCTCAACGCGGTGACCTCGTCCGGAATCTCGGTGGGTGGGAGGTAACCCGCTCCGGAGAGCTTCACGGAGGGCGCTTGCGCTTGACAAGGGGCAAGGCTGCACACAAGGATAAGCGCCCGACGGCCCGGGGCGCTCAGCCCTTCGCGATTCTCACTCCACTGAAGGAGCAGAGAGATGAAGACGGCCCTCTTCCCGCTCGTGACGCTCGCCGCGACGCTCGCCCTCGTGACCTCCCCGGTCCGCGCGCAGGACAAGACAGGCGATGCGCCATTCGCGTACGCGGCGCCCGCCTTCATCAAGGAGCTGGACGCTCGATTCCCCGCCCAGCCTCCCGTGCCGCCCTCCCCGCCGCGCTACGGCGGCGTGCTGCACTTCCCCGCGGTGATCCGCGCTTTCGATCCGACCGTGGGCTACCGCCCCGAGTTGGCCCTGGTGTGGGACACCCTGACGGAGTGGGAGGCCACCTGGTACTTCCCGGAGGTGCAGCGCACCCCGATGATCCGCAAGACGCTGGTCACCGACTGGCAGATGCAGAACCCCTCGGTGTGGATCTTCAAGCTCCGCCAGGGGGTGAAGTTCCACAATCGCCCGCCCGTAAACGGCCGCGAGATGACGGCGGAGGACGTGAAGTATTCCTACGAGCTCCTGAAGGATAAAGCCCAATACTCCACGCGGGCGGCCCTGGTGAAGTCCATCACCGTGCTCGACAAGTACACGGTACGGTTCGACCTCTCCATGCCTGACCCCAAGTTCCACCTCAACATCGTCGACTCGCTCTCCCCCGTCATCGTGCCGCGCGAAGCGGTGGAAGCGCCGGGGGGCCTGGCCGAGAACCCGGTGGGCACCGGCGCGTTCATGCTCAAAGAGTTCTCGCCCGGCGACGGGGCGCTACTGGTGAAGAACCCCGACTATTACTTGAAGGATAAAGACGGGCGTGCGCTGCCGTACGTGGACGCCGTGCGGCTCTACTTCACCAAGGATGCGGCCACCGAGACGGGGCTCTTCCGCAGCAAGCAGCTCGACCTGATGCGCGTCTCCACCCTGGACCAGATCTACGCGCTGATGAAAACCGTACCCGATCTCACGCTCTACCGCGTTTCCTCCTACGGCTGGGGCGACTACGGCATGAGCATGGCTCTCGACAAGGCGCCCTTCACGGACGTGCGCGTGCGCCGGGCCCTGTCCATGGCTATCAATCGCGACATCGTGGCCGAGGTGATCAACAAGGGCGATGCCGCCCTCTACGGGCCCTTCCCCTGGGCCCTCGCCGGCTACACCAAGCGCGCGGACTACTCCTACGCCAACCTGGGGCCCAACTATCGGTTCAACCCCAAGGAGGCCAAGAGCCTCTTGGCCGCGGCCGGCTATCCCAACGGCTTCGAGGTAGAACTGGAGTGGGCGGAGTTTCAGGGCTGGACCTACGGCGAGTTCGTGCAGCTCGCCGCGCGCTTCTTCAACGACGTCGGGGTGCGCGTGAAGCTCAGGCAGCTCGAGACGTCGACGTGGCTGGCGAAGAATACGGGCGTGCAGCCCTTCAACCAGATGCTGGCCACCTTCAGCCCAATCGGGGCGGGCCCGAGCTTCATGGACTGGGTCTACCTGCGCTTCCACGGCTCCTTCCCCAAGACGATCAACCGGGAGCCCGTCCAAGACCCCAAGCTCGACGACCTCCTGACCTCGTGGCGGAACGACCCCGGCGACAGGCGTCCCCAGCTCCAGCGCGCCATCTGGGACCACCTGCGCCAGAACATTTTCCGCATCACCACCATTGTGCCTCCTCACTATCGGGTCAGTCAGTCCTACGTCCACGCGGCTGGCAACCCCTATTGCTGGTTCCCAGGCTACTGCTCGTACGAGGCCAAGACGGCCTGGCTCACTGACAAGGCCCCAAGCCGCAAGTTCGACAAGTTCGCCCAGTAAGGCCGTCGGCGCAGTGCGCACGTACCTCGCGCGACGACTCCTGCAAGGGCTCCTGGCGTTGTGGCTGGTGTCCCTCTTGATATTCTCGCTCGTCCGTATCCTGCCCGGCGACGCTGTCATCATGCAGCTCGACCAGGCGGCCGCGCCCACCCCGGAGGTCCTGCAACGGGCGCGCGAGGAACTGGGCCTCGACCGCCCGTTCCTGGCCCAGTACCGCACGTGGATCATCGCGGCGGCTCAAGGCGATCTCGGCCGGTCTCTCATCACCCGGCGTCCCGTGACGCAGGAGCTGCTCAAGCGCATCAACCTCACCGTCCACCTGGCGGTGCTGTCGGTGATCGTCGCGCTCTTGATCGCCCTGCCCATCGGCGTGCTCTCCGCAGTGCGCCAGGACACGGCCGGCGACTACCTCGGTCGGCTCTTCGCCATCTTGGGCCTGTCGCTGCCCGATTTCTGGCTGGCCACGGTGGCCATCACCTTCCTGGCCATCTGGTTCCAGTGGATTCCGCCCATCGGCTTCGCGCCCCTCTGGGCGGATCCCGGGCGCTGTCTCAGTCAGCTCATGATTCCCGCCCTCATCATCGGGGCCCGTCTGGCCGCCGTGTCCATGCGCATGACGCGCTCGTCGCTCCTCGAGGTGCTGCGAGAGGACTACATCCGCACAGCGCGGGCCAAGGGAACCCGGGAGCGCGCAGTGATCGTGCGCCATGCCCTCAAGAACGCGTTCATCCCCGTGATCACCGTCATCGGCCAGCAGTTCTCGGTGCTCCTGGGCGGGGCGGTGATCGTGGAGGTCATTTTCCTGCAGCCGGGAGTAGGGAGCCTCATGCTCGACGCCGTGCAGCTGCGCGACTACACCCTGATCCAGGGCGCCGTGCTGTTCTTCGCCGCCGTCGTCGTGGTGACGAACCTACTCGTCGACCTGAGCTACGCCTGGCTTGATCCGCGAATCCGCTACCGCTGAGCCCGAACTGCTCGCCGTGCCCGAGACGCCTCGCGTCGCTGCGCGGGGCGTGTGGGCCGCGGGAGCGCTGCTCGCGCGCCGCAGGCCGCTGGGGGCGGTGAGTGCAGTAGTGATTCTCGGGCTGCTGCTGGTGGCCTTGTTCGCCCCCTGGCTCGCCCCGCGCGATCCGTACGCGCTCAACCTGAACGAGCGGGGACTCCCCATCCGGATGGAGGGCCCGACAGCTGCGTTTCCGCTGGGGACGGATCCGCTCGGGCGCGATGTGCTCAGCCGGATCATCTATGGCGCTCGCGTCTCGCTGATCGTGGGGTTCGCCTCGGTGCTCATCGGCACCGCGCTGGGGGCCGCCCTCGGGCTCGTCTCCGGCTACTGGGAGGGCCGGGTCGACTATCTGATCCAGCGCGGCGTCGATACCACCATGGCCATCCCCGGGATCGTGCTGGCCCTGGCGGTGATGTCGGTGTTGGGGCAGAGTCTTACCAACATCATCCTCGTCATCGCCTTGGTCATCGCGCCGGGGACGTCGCGAGTCGTGCGGGGTACGGTGCTGGCGGTGAAGCAGGCGACGTTCGTCGGTGCCGCCGAGGCCCTCGGCGCCTCAGCGGGTCGGATCGTGTCCCGTCACGTCCTACCCAACGTCTTCGCGCCGATTTTGGTGATCGCCACCGTGTGGCTGGGGAACGCCATAGTCATCGAGGCCGCGCTGAGCTTTCTCGGGCTGGGAACGCCGCCGCCCACCCCGACATGGGGAGGTATGCTGAGCGGGGAGGGTAGGCGGAACCTCGAGACGGCACCCTATCTGGCCATCTTTCCTGGGGTGGCCATCAGCGTCGTGGTGCTGGCCTTCAACATGCTCGGCGACGCCCTGCGCGACCTGCTCGATCCGCGCCTGCGGAGCCGGTAGAGACGGGTCCTCCTCTGGTCAGCGGCGCCGGAGGAGCCCTCGTCAGCCTTCACGTGCGCCCGGCGGTCTGGCGCAGCAAGTTCGTCACACACAATCCCGTCGGCGACCGGGCTCGCAACGAGGCGCTATACAGACGGCGACGCGACTCGAACACGGGAAAGGGAGGGAAGAACGCCGCGAGGCGGGACTAAAAACGAGGAAACGCGGTCCGTGTTTTAGGAACAAAACGACGGTGTCCTCAAACACGGAGCGTCAAACACCAACAAAATCACCATGGTGGCCCCAACGGGGTTCGAACCCGTGTTTCAGCCTTGAGAGGGCCGTGTCCTAGACCACTAGACGATGGGGCCGGCCTCGACTACCGCTGCGAGAGGATTTGGCTGGGGGAGGAGGATTCGAACCCCCGCTACCAGGGCCAGAACCTGGCGTCCTACCCCTAGACGATCCCCCACCAAAACCGCGACAGCCCAGTCAATTTACCACACGCGGAAACACGCGGGAACGCGCCTAACGCGCCAATCAGGACGAAGCCGTCGCGATCGAGCGCACCGCCGAGAGGAACGCGCTCGCAGCGAACGGCTTCTCCAGGACCGGCACGTGCGCGTCCTTCAGGAAGCGCCACGCGGCCGGGTTCGCGGTGTCGCCCGTGATGAACAGGAAGCGGCGCGCGAGCTCCGCGTCGTGCGCCACCGCCTTCCGGTAGAACTCGTCGCCGCCGCCTTCCGGCATCCGCATGTCGGGGACCACGAGATCGTAGCGGCGCGACTGCACGCGCTCGAGACCCGCCTTTCCGCCCGACGCGACGTCCACCCGCCAGCCCGAATCGCTCAGCAGCGTCACCACGAGATCGAGCACCGCCGGCTCGTCCTCGACGACCAGCGCGGGACGGCCCTCCGCCGCCATCGGCGGCGCCGCCGTCACGATCGCGGAACGTGATCGCGCCGAGCGCACGGGCAGCTCGACGGTGAACGTCGTCGCGCCGGGGCGACTCTCCACGGTGAGCCGGCCGCCGTGCTCCTGCACGATGCCGTACGACACCGAGAGGCCGAGGCCCGTTCCCTGCCCGACCTCCTTCGTCGTGTAGAACGGCTCGAAGACACGCCCGAGATCTTCCGGCGCGATGCCCGGGCCGTCGTCCACCACCTGCACGATGATCGTGTCCGTCGTCGGGCCCGCCGCCGTGCGCACGGTGATCGTCCCCGGCCGGCCCGCGCTCAGGATCGCCTGCTCCGCGTTCAGCAACAGGTTCAGGAAGACCTGCTGGAGCTGATGCGAGTCCGCCGCGACCGGCGTCAGCGCCTCCGCGTACTCGCGGCGCACCGCGATGCTCGACAGCGCGAGCTGGTTCAAGCGCAGCGCGAGCGTCTGCTCCAGCACCTCCTGCAGATCCACCGACGTGCGCTCCGGCGGACGCTGGCGCGCGAAGTAGAGCAGGTTGCGCACGATCTTCGCCATGCGATCGCCCTGCGACACCATCAGCTCGATCGGCCGGCGCAGCGGGCCCGGCAGCTCGCGCGACAGCAAGAGCTGGCCGTAGCCGATGATCACGCTCAGCGGGTTGTTCAGCTCGTGCGCCACGCCCGACACGAGCTGGCCGAGCGCGCCGAGCTTCGCGGCCTGCACGAGCTGCGCCTGCGTCTCGCGCAGGCGCGCGAGGTTGTCGCGCGCGCTCGCGTAGAGCTGCGCGTTCTCCAGCGCCAGCGCGGCCTGGTCGGCGAAGGCCTGCAGCAGCATCACCTCGCGCTCCTCGAAGTCGCGCGGCTCGCTGTACGCGACGACGAGCGCGCCCACCACCTCGCTCTTCACGTTCAGCGGCGCTGCGAGCACGGCGCGGCTCCCGAGCGAGAGCACCGCCTCGCGCAGCGCCGGCGGTATCTCGTAATCCGCGAGCACGTCGCGCGTCCACGTCGGGCGACGGTCGTCCACGCACCGCGCCGCCACACCGACACCGCGCGGCCAGACGAGCCTCTTGTCGAAGCCGATGCGCCCCGTCCCGCCGCGCGCCACCGCCATCAGCTCGCCGTCCGCGCCGATCCGGTAGAGCGACGACGAGTGCGCGCCGAGCACCGGGATGACGGCGTTCGCGATGCGCTCGCCCACCTCGTCCAGATCGAGGCTGAGCGCGAGGCTGCGCGCGGTCTCCGCCAGCGCCGTCGCCTCGCGACGCTCGCGCTGGCTCTCCTCGTAGAGCCGCGCGTTCTCGAACGCGAGCGCCGCCTGGTCGGCGAACGCCTGCAGCGCCTGGATCTCCTCCGGCGAGAACTCGCGCCCCAGCTCCGAGCGCACGACGAAGGAGCCGACCGGACCTCGCGTGCCCATCAGCGGCACGCCGATCGCCACGCGATGACCGAGGCGCTCGATCTCCGCGCGCAGCTCCGGCGAGAGCTTCACGAGCGGGTCGTTCAGCAGATCCTGGCTCACGACGATGCGGCGCTCCGACACCGCGCGCCCCGCGATGCCTTCGCCCGGGCGAATGACCATGTCGCGGCCCGGCGCTCCGCCCGGACCGCGCGAGACCACCGTGTGCAGCGAGTCGTCGCTCGGCTCGTACCGGTAAACCGCGGCGCCGAGCGCGCCGAGCAGCTCGATCGTGCCGCTGACGACCAGCTCCCCGATCCGATCGAGATCCAGGGTGGACGACAGCCCGCGGCCGAGTCGCGCGAGCGCCTCCGCCACGTCGCGCCGGCGCGCGGCCGCGCGATAGAGCCGCGCGTTGCGGATCGCGACCGCCGACTGGCCGAGGAACATGTCGACGACGTCGCGCAGGGCCGGCGTCAGCGTGATCGGCTGCGTGTGACAGAGCGCGAGAATCGCGAGCACCTCGTCGTCCGCGACGACCGGGAAGCCCGCGAAGCTTCGCAGCCCGTGCCGGCGCCACCACGCGTGGCTCCGCATGCGGTCATCGGCCAGGACGTCGTCGACCACCATCGGCTGCCGCTCCTGCGCGATCCAGCCGACCGAGCCCTGGTCGTACCCCGCGTGCTGGGGATGCCCCTCCAGCAGCGAGGCGTCGGAATGCGCGATGAACGTGAACTTGCCAGTGCGATTGTCCGCGATCCAGAACGAGGCGAAGCGCACGCCGGTGAGCTCGGCCGCGCTCACCGTGATCTTGCGGAGCAGCTCGTCCAGGTCGAGCGTGCTCGAGATGCCCTGGTTGATGCCGGCCAGCGCGCGAATGCGCGCCGACTGCACGTGCTCCGCCTGGTAGAGCGACGCGTTGCGCAGCGCCACGCCGGCGTGCGCGGCGAGGAGATTGAGCGCTTCCTGCTCCTCGCGGTTCGGCACGCCCTCCGGGACGATGAAGTCGAGCACCCCGACGAGCGCGTCGCCGACCATGATCGGCACGCCGTAGTACGACGCGCGCGGGCGCTCCTTCCACCACTCGGGCGCGAGCGTCCTGGGATGCGTGGCCGGGTCGGCGACGAGCACCGCGCGGCCTTGCTCGGTGACGAGCCCGGGCAGGCCGACGTGGATCGGCCGCTGCAGCGGCAGCGAAGCCATCTCGGACGACGCGGTGACCTGCATCGCGCCGCGCTCGAGATCGATCGCGTGCACCGCGGCCACCGCGCCCGGCCGCATGGCCGACGCGGCGTCGACGATCCGGCGGATGACGTCCGTCATGTCGAGCGATTCCGTGATCGACCGCGTGAGCGACGCGAGCGCCTGCAGCCGCGCGGCGCGCGCCACCGCGCCGGCGTACGCGCTCGCGTTCTGCACCGCCACGGCCGCCTGCGACGCGAGCGTCGTGATGAGCGTGCGGTCCTCGTCGCTCGCGATCGAGTCGCTCCGCGCGCGCACCGTCACCACGCCGAGCACGTCGTCGCCCGACAGCATCGGCACCGCGAGCAGCCGCTGGATGCCGGATTGTCGCGCCCACTCGGCGGACAAGGCACCCGGCTCGCGCGTGACGTCCGCGACGTAGATCGGCGCCTTGTGGAGGGCCGTCCGTCCCGTGATCCCTTCACCGAACGGAATCGTCTCGGGCACCGTCGGCAGGTCCGGCGACTCGCTCGACGCGCGCAGCCGCAACACCGTCGCCGCGGAGTCCGCGATCCAGACCTGGACGACGTCCGCGCCCACGAGGCGCGCCGCCGCCGCCGCGATCGCGCGCAGCACCGCGTCGGGATCGAGCGACGCCGCCACCATCTGCTCGAGATGCGCGAGCTCGCGCAGGCGGTCGCCGCGCCGGCGCGCGTCCGTGTAGAGCCGCGCGTTCTCGAGCGCGAGCGCCGCCTGCTCCGCGAGCACGCCGAGCAGCGCCATCTCGTCGTCGGTGAACGTGCGCGTCGTCCACTGGTGCACGGCCAGCGCGCCGCGCACGACGCCCTTCACGGTCAGCGGCGCCGCCGCGACGGCCTTGAAGCCTTCGCGCGCGATGTGGCGGCGGCGCACGCTGTCGAGCTGCCAGCGCGGATCGGAGAGGACGTCGCTCGTCGAGACCGGCCGGCCTTCCTTCGCGGCGATCGCGACGGGCCCGCCGGCGATCGGAAGAATCCCGCCCGGCGCGTACTCGGCGGTCAAACGTCCGGTCGCGCGCAGGACCACGAGCTTCTCCGCGCGCCCGTCCCACGAGACGACCATCGCGGAATCGGCGCCCATCACCTCGCGCGTCTTGTCCGCGATGGTGTCGAGCACCTGCTCGAGATCGAGCGTGGAGGTGATGGAGCGGCCGACCGTCTCGAGCGCGCGCATGAACAGCGCGTGCTTGTGCTCCTCGGTGACGTCGCGCAGCACGACCACGGCGCCGGCCGCGTCGGCGCGCGGCGCCCATCGCGGCTCGACCCACACGGGCGCGTCGCCCGCCGGCTTGACGAGGACCGCGAATCCGGCGCCGCGCTCGCCGCCGAGCGCGCGCGCGAGCGGCTGGGTCCACACGCTCCGGGGAATGGCGCCGAGGACGTCGTCGACGGGGCGCGCGAGCGCGTCGGCGCGCGCGACGGAGGTGAGCCGCTCCATCGCCGCGTTCCACGCCACGACGACGCGGCCGCCGTCGGTCACGACGACGGCATCATCGAGGCTCTCGACGATGCTCGCGTGCACGTCGGGCGGCATGGCCCGCCAAGTATACAACTCGCTTTCCTCGTGCCTTGCTGGCATTTGGGCGGGCCCGGCTGATCGCAGGCCCCTGCGTGTCATAATCGGCACGCATGCGGTCAGGCTTTACCGATCCTTCCACCTACGTGCTCGCCGCGGTCGCGCTCGTCCTCGGAATCGTCGCCTATCTGAAGGATCCGGGATTGCCGGCGATCGGCGTGAAGAACGGGCTCTCGCTCCTGTGGTTCGTGCTGCCGCGCATGATCCCCGCGCTGATTCTCGCGGGCCTCATGCAGGTCCTGATCCCGCAGGAGGTGGTCGCGCGGTACTTCGGCCGCCAGAGCGGGACGAGGGCCCTCGTGATCGCCGCCGCCGCCGGCATGATCACGCCCGGCGGCCCGATGGTCAGCGTGCCGCTGCTGGTCGCCGCGGCGAATTCCGGCGCCGCGATGCCGCCGCTCGTCTCCTACATGACCGCGTGGTCGCTCTTCGGGCTCCAGCGGATCATCGCGTGGGAGGCGCCGCTGATGGGCTGGCGGTTCGTGAGCGTGCGCGTGCTCGCCTCGCTCGCGCTGCCGATCCTCGCCGGCTGGATCGTCGCGATCTTCCACTCCGAGTGATGGCGTTCCGCGATCTCTCGGAGTTCGTCGCGCTGCTCGAGAAGCGCGATCGCCTGCGCCGGATCGCGGTGCCCGTGTCGCGCGATCTCGAGATCACCGAGATCGTCGACCGCGTCTCCAAGAGCCCGGCCGATCGCAACGTCGCCTTGCTCTTCGAGCGTGTCGAAGGCCACGACATGCCGGTGCTGGTGAACGCGTTCGGCGCGCCGGACCGCATGGCCTGGGCGCTCGGCGTCGAGCGGCTCGACGAGCTGGCCGAGCGCGTCGCGAGGCTGCTCGATCTCCGCATGCCGGGCTCGTTCATGGAGCGCGTGAAGAAGCTCGGCACGCTGTTCGACATCGCGAAGGCGGCGCCACGTCACGTGTCGCACGCGCCCTGCCAGGAGATCGTGGAGACCGCGCGGCCGTCGCTGGACGGTCTGCCGATCCTTCAATGCTGGCCCGCCGACGGCGGACGGTACGTCACGCTGCCCGGCGTCTTCACGCGCGATCCCGTCACCGGCGCGCGCAACGTCGGCATGTACCGTCTGCAATATTTCGACGAGCGCACGCTCGGGATGCACTGGCAGATCCACAAGGGCGGCGCCGAGCATCATCGGCGGGCGGAAGAGGCGAAGGACGGACGGCGCATGGACGTCGCGATCGCGCTCGGCGGCGATCCCGCGACGGTCTACGCCGCGTCCGCGCCGCTGCCGCCGGGCGTCGACGAGGTCGTCTTCGCGGGATGGCTGCGCGGCGCGCCGGTCGAGCTGGTGAAGTGCCGCACGGTCGATCTCGAGGTGCCCGCGGAAGCGGAGATCGTGCTCGAGGGCTACGTCGATCCCGCCGAGCGCCGGCTCGAAGGCCCGTTCGGCGATCACACCGGCTACTACTCGCTCGCCCGCGAGTACCCGGTGTTTCATCTCACGGCCGTCACGCGTCGCGCGCGCGCGATCTATCCCACGACGATCGTCGGACGGCCGCCGCAGGAAGATTACTGGCTCGGCAAGGCCACCGAGCGGCTCTTCCTGCCGATCATGAAGATGATGCTGCCGGAGATCGTCGACGTGAACATGCCGGCCGAGGGCGTGTTCCACAACCTCGTGATCGTCTCGATCAAGAAGCGCTATCCGGGCCAGGCGCGCAAGGTGATGACCGCGCTGTGGGGCATGGGCCTGATGATGCTGGCGAAGACGATCATCGTCGTGAGCGAGCACGTCAACGTGCACGACCTCTCCGAAGTCGCGTGGCGCGCGACCGGCAACATCGACCCCAAGCGGGATCTCATGATCATCGAAGGACCGATGGACGATCTCGACCACGCGGCGCTCCGTCACCGCTACGGCGGCAAGCTCGGCGTCGACGCGACCGAGAAGGGGCCGCTGGACGACGTCGCGCAGGCGTGGCCCGACGAGATCAAGATGACCGGCGAAGTCCGCGATCTGGTGACGCGCCGCTGGAAGGATTACGGGCTCTGAACCTTCGTCACGTCGCCGACGCGATCAAGTTCGAGCACACCGTCTTCGCGCTCCCCTTCGCCTACATCGCCATGGTCCTCGCCGCCCGCGGATGGCCGGGCGGGTGGACGGTGGTCTGGGTGACGGTGGCGATGGTGGGCGCGCGCACGTGCGCGATGGCGGCCAACCGCGTCGTCGATCGTGTGATCGACGCGAAGAACCCGCGCACGGCGGGACGTCACGTGCCGCAGGGGATTCTCCGCGCGCTCGACATGAAGGTGCTCGCGGCGGCGGGCGCGGGCGTGATGCTCGTCGCGGCCGCGCTGCTGAACCCGCTGTGCCTCGAGCTCGCGCCGCTCGCGCTCGTGTTCCTGATCGGATACTCCTACACGAAGCGCTTCACCTGGACGTCGCACTGGATCCTCGGCTTCACCGACGGCGTGGCGGCGGCGGGCGGATGGATCGCGGTGCGCGGCCACTTCGACGCGCCCGCCCTCGTGCTGTGGTTCGCGCTCACCGTGTGGATCGCGGGGTTCGACCTGATCTACGCGTGCCAGGACGTCGCGTTCGATCGCGCGCACGGCCTGCACTCGGTGCCCGCGCGCTTCGGAATTCCGGCGGCGCTGTGGATCGCGCGCGTGAATCACCTGCTGACCGCGGCCGCTCTCGCGCTCCTGGGCGTCATGACCGCGCTCGGCCCCATCTACTGGATCGGCTGGCTCGCGGTCGTCGCGCTGCTCGTCTACGAGCACTCGATCATCAGCGCGCGCGATCTCTCGCGGCTCGACATGGCGTTCTTCAACATCAACGGGTACATCGCGGTGGTGGTCCTCGTCGCGACGGTCGGCGGGCTGTGGTGACCGCGGCGGCGAAGGGCGACATGGTGCGCGCGATGTTCACGCGCATCGCGGGCCGGTACGACCTGATGAACTCGCTGATGACGGCCGGCCGCCATCACGCGTGGCGCGCGGTCGCGGCGCGCGAGACGGTCGCCGCTCCTCCCGGCCCGATCCTCGATCTCGCGACCGGCACCGCGGATCTCGCGCTGTCGGTCCGCGCGCTCGACCCGGGACGGATGGTCGTCGGCGCGGATTTCGCGGAGGCGATGCTCCACGCCGCCGCGAAGAAACCGGCCGTCCGCGCGGCGAGAATCCCGCTCCTCGCCGCTGATGCGCTCTCGCTCCCGTTCGGCGACGAGGTCTTCGCGGCGGTGACGTCGGCGTTCCTTCTCCGAAACCTGGAGGATCTCGCGCGCGGCCTCGCAGAGATGCGTCGCGTGACGCGCAAGGGCGGCCGCGTGGTGACGCTGGAGATCACGCGCCCCGCGACGCCGGTCTGGTCCCAGATCTTCGGCGTCTATTTCCACCGCGTGGTCCCGAAGGTCGGCGCGGTCGTCGCCGGCGACCGCGCCGCGTACACGTATCTCCCGACGTCGGTCGACGGCTTCGTCTCCCCGAATGAGCTGTCGTCGCTGTTCCGAAAGCTCGGCTACCGCGACGCGCGTTTCCGCCGCCTCGGCCTGGGCACGATCGCGATCCACACCGCCACGGTCTAGCCGACGGCGTGACGGGCCGGAGGCGCGGACGGCGCGCCCCGGGGTGCAGAGCGAGTGCGGAGACAAGAGGGAGCGAAGCTCCCTCTGTGGCGAAGCCTTCGAGCGTCGCACCCCGGGGCGCGCCGTCCGCGCCTCCGGCCCGTCACACCGCGCGTGGTACCCTGCGCGCGCAATGACCGAGCACGACGACCGAGACGCGCTGACGCGCTACCCGCGCGAGCGTACGTGGCTGCTGCCGGCGCTCCGCGACGCGCAGCACGCGAACGGCTGGCTCTCGCCGGAGACGCTCGACGCGATCGCCGCGCACCTGCGCGTGCCCGCGAGCGAAGTCTGGGGCGTCGCGACGCACTACCCGGAGCTCCGGCTCGCGCGCCCGGGCAAGCGCGTGGTGCGCGTGTGCACGGGCGTGGCGTGCGCGGCGCTCGGCGGGCGCGAGCTGCTCGGCGCGTGCGAGCGTCGCTTCGGCGTGCGCGCGGGCGAGACGGCGGCCGACGGCTCGGCGACCGTGGAGGAGCTCGACTGCGCGTTCGCGTGCTCGGTCGGTCCGGTCGTCGAAGTGGATCAGCTCCGGCGCGGGCGCGTCACTCTCGACGACCTCGACGCCGTCCTCGACAAGCCCGCGACGCCGGCACCCACGCTCGACGCGCCCGCCCCCGCGCCCACCGTGCGGACGACCGACAGCGCCGCCGCCCGCTTCGCGCTGCTGCGCCGCGAAGCTGAGCGTCGCAGAACCGGGCGGCGCCTCGCGGTCGGTGTTGGAAGCTGCGCGCTCGCGGTCGGCGCCGCGGAGACGTACGCGACGCTGCGCGACGAAGTCGCGCGGCGCGGCCTGCCCTTCACGGTCGTCGCGGCGGGATGCAACGGTCTGTGCTGGGCCGCGCCGTCCGTCGACGTCCTCCGTGACGGCGCGCCGCGCCTGACCGTCGGTCACGTCCACGGCGACGCCGCCACCACGCTGCTGCACGCGCTGCGCGCGAACGCGCCGGTCGCGCAGACCGACACCGCGGCCGCGATGTTCGCGGTGCAGCGCCGCGTGCTGCTCGAGCGCTGCGGCATGGCCGATCCCAACGACATCGCGGACGCGATCCGTCACGGCACGTACGCGACGTTCGCCGACGTCCTGAACGCCGGCGATCCCGAGCGCGTCATCGAAGAGGTTCGCGCGGCGGGGCTCGCGGGACGCGGCGGCGCGTACTTTCCGACCGCGGTGAAGTGGCGCACGTGCCGCGACGCGAAGGGCTCCCCGAAGTTCCTCGTCGTCAACGGCGAGGAAGGCGAGCCGGGGATCTTCAAGGACCGCCACCTGATGGAAGGCGATCCGCACCGGCTCCTCGAAGGCGTGCTGCTCGCCGCGTACGCGGTCGGCGCCTCGCGCGCCATCCTCTATGTCCACGGTGAGGCCGACCTCGCGGCGGAGCGGCTGGCCCGCGCGGTGACGCAGGCGCGCGAGTGGGGCCTCGCCGGCCCCGGAATCCTCGGCAGCGGCTTCGCGCTCGACGTCGAGCTCCGGCGCGGCCTCGGCGGATTCGTCCTCGGCGAGGAGACCGCGCTGCTGGAATCGATCGAAGGACGCCGCGCGATGCCGCGCACGCGGCCGCCGTTCCCCGCGGAAGCGGGGCTCTGGGGCCACCCGACGGTCATCAACAACGTCGAGACGATCTGCGCGGTGCCGTCGATCGTCGAGCGCGGCGGTCCCTGGTGGGCCGGTCTCGGCGGCGGTCACGGAACGAAGCTCTTCGGACTCTCCGGTCACCTCCGCCGGCCGGGCGTCGTCGAGCTCGAAGCGGGCTGCACGCTGCGGACGCTGATCGAGGCGATCGGCGGCGGCGCGAGCGACGGCCCCGCGATCACCGCCGCGGTCGTCGGCGGTCCGTCGGGAAGCGTCGTGCCTGCGCGAGACTTCGACGAGCCGCTCATGCCGCGCGGCCGCGTGAATCCGGGGACGGGCGGCGTGGTCGCGCTGCGGGACGGAGCGTCGATCCGCGGCGTCGTGCGCACGCTGCTCGCGTTCAACGCGCGCGAGTCGTGCGGCAAGTGCACCCCGTGCCGCGAGGGAACGACGCGGCTCCTCGCAATGCTGGACGGCCCGCTGGATGCGTCGGAAGTCAGCGGCCTGACCGAAGTCATCCAGCTCGCGTCGCTCTGCGGCCTCGGTCAGGCGGCGCCGCTCTCCGTCCTGTCAGGTCTGCGCGACTTCCCCGCCGCCTTCAGATAAACCCGTCCACCACGCGCAGGAAGCGCTCGGGCTGGTCGAGCGTGACGTGGTGGTAGGCATCCGGCACCTCGACCATCCGCACGTCGGGAATCAGCCCGCACATCCGCTCCGCCATCTCCGCGGTCAGCACGGGGCTGTTCCCCGCCCGGACGATGAGCGTCGGCGCGGTGATTTTTGACAGGTGCGGCCACATGTCGTGCGGCGCGCGCGCGCCGTTCGCCGATGGGTCGAAGCGGAAGCTCCACCCGGCGTCGCGCTCCGCGATGCCCGTGCGCGCGACGTGCGCCAGCAGCTCGGGCGCCGCGACGGTCTCGCGCGGCAGGAGCCTGAAGGACGCCACCGCCGCTTCAGGCGTGGGGTGACGGCGCGGCGCGAAGAGGGCCCGCTTCCCTCGCGCGTGCATCGTGCCGAGCCGCTCGGCCGGGATCGACGGCCGCGAGTCGACGATCACCAGGCGCTCGACCAGGTCGGGGTGCCACGCGGCCAGCCCCATGGAGTTGGCCCCGCCCATCGAGTGTCCGACCAGGGTCATTTTTTCCCACCCCAGGGCCTCCATGGCACCGACGAGATCGGAGACGAAGTCCTCGGTCGCATACGCCGGCGGACTGGGCCACTCGCTCGCGCCATGTCCGCGTTGATCGAGGGAGATCACGTGATAGCGGTCAATGAACGGCCCTATCACAGCGTCAAACCAGTGGTTATGGGCTGATCCGCCATGGAGGAAACAGATGCCGGGCGCGCCGGGCGCGGGCCATTCGAGGGCGTGCAGCGCGAGGCCGTTGACGTGGAGTGTGCGGCTCGTTGCCGTTCGGCAGGCTAATTGTAGTGAATTCATCGCCCGATGATTCTAGTGTGAAACAAAATGTTTGGCGCGCTTCGCGCCGTGAACTTATGGTCAGAACGTGACAATGGAAAACCTCCTCTCCCGCGTCGCTCCTCACCGTCGTGTCCTCAGCATTGGTCTGACCCTCGCCGTCGTCGCCCTGGTCGGCTACGGCCTGCTGGTCTCGCTCGCGCCGCGCGCGATGGCGCGCCAGCCGCAGCCGTCGCAGCCGGGCGGCTCTGCCGTCGCCATGACCCCGGTGCCCTCCGCGGCCACGCCTTCGGCGTCCCCGGCCGTGCCGGCGCCGGCCTCGCTGACGCCGCTGACAGCCTCTCCCGCTGAGACCCCGGCCGAGGTCGCGTGGTCCGAGCAGGTGAAGGGCCGCGTCGTCGACGCGCGGAAGCAGCCGATCGCCGGCGCGTCGGTCGTGAACGCGGGCAAGGAGGTCCGGACCGAGGCGGACGGGACGTTCGTGCTGACGAAGCCCACGGGCGCGATCATCGTGAAGCACCCCGGCTACGAGAAGGTCACGCTCACGACACGCAAGGACTCGATGGCCCCCTCGGCGGACGTCGTGCTGAAGCCGTTCGCCGTCAAGGCGGCGTACCTCACCTACTACGGGGTCATGGACCGCGGCATCCGCTCGCGCGTGCTCGACCTCGTCGCGAAGACCGAGCTGAACGCCGTCGTCATCGACGTGAAGGGCGATCGCGGCTGGCTCCTCTATAGGAGCGAGCTGCCGCAGGTGGCCGCGGTCGGCGCGCAGGGACCGGCGGTCTACAAGGAATTCGACGCCCTCATGGCCGAGCTGAAGGCGCGCAACGTCTACACGATCGCGCGCATCGTGACCTTCAAGGACAACATGCTCGCCGGCGCGCGGCCCGATCTCGCGATCATGGACACGCGGACCGGCAAGCCGTGGATCGACAACGAGAAGCTCGCGTGGGTCGACCCCTTCCGCGAAGAGGCGTGGAACTACAACATCGCGATCGCGAAGGAAGCGGTGCGCAAGGGCTTCGACGAGGTGCAGTTCGACTACGTGCGCTTCCCGACGGACGGCAGGCTCTCCGCGGCGAAGTACATGAAGGAGAACAACCGGGACACGCGGCTGCCGACGATCGCCGCCTTCCTCGGCAAGGCGCGCCGGGAGATCGGCGCGACCGGCGCGTTCGTGGGCGCGGACGTCTTCGGCTACACCGCGTTCAACGAGAACGACACGGACATCGGGCAGCGCGTGGAAGAGCTGACGCCGAACCTCGACTACATCTGCCCGATGGTGTATCCGTCCGGCTACCACAAGGGCATCCCGGGCGTTCCCAACCCGGTCGCGAACCCGTACCAGGTCGTGCACGAGAGCGTGCGCCTGACGAAGAAGCGCGCGACGCACACGGTGGTCCGCGTGCGGCCGTGGCTGCAGGACTTCAGGGACTACGCGTACGACAGGCGCATCTTCGGCGCGCACGAGGTGAAGCAGCAGATCAAGGGCTCGGACGACGCGGGCGGCACCGGCTGGATGCTGTGGAACCCGAAGAACGACTACACGGGCGCCGCGCTCCAGGCCAAGGGCACGCTGGCCGCGAAGTGAAGCTCCGGGCCGCGGTCGCCGCCGCCCTCCTCGCCGCCGCTCCGGCCGCCGCTCGCGCGGACAGCCTTCCGCCGAACGAGCTCGGACGCGTGATGGTGCTCGAGTACCACAAGATCGACACGCCGGAAGAGCGCTGGACGCGCACGCCGGACAATTTCCGGCGCGACCTCCAGGCGCTCTACGTGCGCGGCTACCGGTTGCAGAGCCTCAACGGGCTCATCGACGGCAAGATCACGGTGCCCGCGGGCACCACGCCGGTCGTGCTGACGTTCGACGACTCCTCGCCCGGTCAGTTCCGGTACGTCGAGAAGGACGGCAAGCTCGAGATCGACCCGAAGTGCGCGGTCGGCATCCTCGAGCAGTTCATCAAGGAGAAGCCGGACTTCGGCCGCGCTGCGACCTTCTTCGTGTTGCCGGGCGCCTCGCGGCCGAACAAGCTCTTCAACCAGGACGAGTACGCGAGCAAGAAGCTGCAGTTCCTGGCGACGCAGGGCTACGAGATCGGCAACCACACGCTCTGGCACGCGAACCTCGGCAAGTATGACGAGAAGACCGTGCGCGAGCAGGTGGCCGAAGCGCAGGTGTGGGTGCAGCGCCACGTGGCCGACTACAGGCTCCGCACGCTCGCGCTCCCGCACGGCATCTACCCGAAGGATCTCCGCTGGATCCAGGAAGGCAGCGCCAAGGGCACGACGTATCGCACCGACGGCGTGCTGATGGTCGCCGGCGGCCCCGCGCCCTCGCCGTTCGCGAAGAGCTTCGACCCCATGCGCATCCCGCGTATCCAGGCGGTCGAGACCGATCTCCGCGATGCGCTGAAGTTCTTCGAGGCGAACCCGTCCGAGCGTTACGTGAGCGACGGCGACTCGAAGACCGTCACGATCCCTTCCGCGAAGCGCGACAAGCTGAAACTCCCCCTCCCCAAAGACGTAAAGGTCGTCGAACGCTGAGCTCGGGACGACGATAAGGGCCCATCTGCTTCGTTGCCTCGTCCGGGTCTCCCTGCGGCGTATGGGAATACGCCTCAGTCGCCCCTCCTCGGCGCCTCGCATCTGGACCCTTCTCGTCGCCCCGCCCCGCGCTGGACCCAAGTGAGCGCGCGAAGCGATGCGGGCCCGAAGCGAGCGCGCGAAGCGATGCGGGCGGTGCAGGCACGCGATGCCGGGCCGTGGAGAACGGTCCAGATGCGAGGCGGCGACTGAAGCGACGACTGAGGCGTACTCCTGTACGCCGCAGGGAGGAGCGAAGGAGCCAACGAAGCAGATGGGCCGTTATCCGCGGCCCGGTGGGGGGCTACCGGTAGATGAGGTACGACGCGCGGCGTTTCAGGAAAGCGCTTCGGTCCACGTCGCTCCAGGCCATCAATCGAGGTAACGGCTCGCCGCGCAAGAGGGCCCACATCGTGTTGCGATTCACGAGGAGGTTCTGGACTTTTTCCGCGCTCCACTGGCTGCGGTAGCGGTCGCGTAGCGTCGCGGCGATCGCGAGGGCGATGGTGACGGGGCGGAGCTGCTCGCGATCGGTGACGACGAAGCGAACGCCCGAGCAGGCGGAGCGCGCGTAGACGTTCTCGGTGGGCGTGAATCGGACGGGCTCGAAGCGGATGCCCGCGAGCTTCAGCCTGTTGAGCGTATCCGCGAGCGAGACGGGCTCGATCCACGGCGCGCCGATCAGCTCGAACGGCGAGTCCGTCCCCCGCCCCACTGAAAGATTCGTCGCCTCCAGCAGCCCGATCCCGGAATAGAGCAGCGCCTGCGTCAGCGAGCGGATGTTCGGCGACGGGTTCACCCACGGCAGTCCCGTCTGGTCGAACCAGCGGGCCCGCTCCCACCCTTCGAGCGGGACGACCGTCAGCCTCACCGGAATCTTCCGCTCCGCCGCCGCGAGCCGCGCGAACTCTCCGATGGTGATGCCGGTGCGGACGGGAATCGAATGCGGGCCGGTGAACGACGTGAGATCCGCGTCGAGCATCGGGCCCTCGACGACGCGGCCGGTGATCGGGTTCGGCCGGTCGAGGACCACGACCGGGATGTTGAGCTTCGCCGCCTCCTCCATCGCGTACTGCAAGGTCGCGAGGTACGTGTAGTAGCGCGCGCCGACGTCCTGCACGTCGAAGACGATCACGCTCACGCCCTGGAGCATCGTCTCCGACGGACGCCGCGTCGGACCGTACAGGCTCCAGATCGGGCGCCCGGTCGCGACGTCGCGACCGTGGGGCACATCGGCGTCGACCGTGCCGGTAATGCCGTGCTCCGGCGAGAAGATCGCCTGCAGCGTCACCTGCGGCGCGCCCGCGATCAGGTCGATGCCCCGGCGTCCCTGCGCGTCGATGCCGGTCTGGTTCGTGATCAACCCGACGCGATGGCCGCGCAGCAGCGCGAAGTCCTGCGCGGCGAGCACGTCGAGGCCGGTCCGCACGCGCACGGACGACGACGTCACCGGCGGCGGTGCCGGCTCGACGGCGGGCGCTTCGGTCGCCGGGCTCGCCGACGGTGACGCCGCGAGCGCGGGCCGGAACAGCGCGGCGCCCGCAGCCGCGGTGACGCGCACGCGCATCTCGCGGATCGCCGCGCTGCCGCCGCCGCTCGGATGGACGCGGTTCGTGAGCAGGATCAGGTACGCGCGGCTCGAGGGATCGATCCACACGGACGTCCCGGTGAATCCGGTGTGACCGACGGAGCCCGCGGGGAAGAACGGCGCCCAGATGGTCGCGTACGTCGACGTCATGTCCCATCCGAGCGCGCGCGTGCCGCGCCCCTCGGTGGAGCGCGTCCACATGAGCTGGATCGTGGCGGGCTTCAGCACGCGCTGGCCGTTCAGCGCGCCGCCCGCGAGCAGCGCGCGGCAGAGCCGCGCGATGTCGGTCGCGGTCGAGAACATCCCCGCGTGGCCGGCGACGCCGCCCATCATCCGCGCGCGCGGATCGTGGACTTCACCCCGGAGCATGTGGCCGTTCTGGAACTCCGTCGGCGCGATGCGCGCGCGCTGCGCCGCCGCCGGATGGAACGAGGTGTCGGCGAGGCCGAGCGGCGCGAAGACCCCGCGCGCGAGCACCTTGTCGAGCGGCTGCCCCGCCACGCGCCGCACGAGCTCGCCCAGGAGGATGAAGCCGGTGTCGCTGTACTGGAACGCGGAGCCGGGCGGATAGTCGAGCTTCTCGCGCGCGAGCGCCGCGGCGGCGCCGGGAAACCCCTTCGCGACCAGCTTGTCCCTCGGGTTCCCGGGAAGCCCCGCGCTGTGCGTGAGCATTCGCCGGATCGTCACGCCCTCGAACGCCGGGCCGCGGAACTCCTTCAGGTATCTCCCGAGCGGCGCGTCGAGCTTCACCGCGCCGCGCTCGACGAGCGACATCACCGCGAGCGTGGTGCCGAGCGGCTTCGTGAGCGAGGCGATGTCGAAGATCGTGTCGGGCGTCATCGGCTGCGGGTCGGGGACGAGCGCACGCCAGCCGAACGCGCGATGGTAGAGGATCTCGTCGCCGACCCCGATCAGGACGACCGCGCCGGGCACCTCACCGGTGGCCGTGGCAGTCTGTGCGGCCTCGTCGACCGCCGAGAAATCGTAGGGTTGGGCGTGAGCGGCGGCGGGAAGGAGCAGGAGCGCCAGGCCAGCGCGCCGTGCCGCCGACATCAAACTCACGCCGCGATCTTAGCATCCGGGCTCAGGGGGCTTGATACGATACCTGCGATGCATCGGGTCTTCGTCACGGGCGCCACGGGGTTCGTGGGGCGCGCGGTGATCCAGGCGCTGCGCGCCGAGGGCCACGTCGTGCGCTGTCTCGTCCGCCGCGGCTCGGAGACGGACCTCCACGGGTTCGAGGCGATCGAGCGGGTCGAGGGCGACATCCTCGGTCCGGCGGAGATCCTCGAGGGCGGCATCGGCGGCTGCGACACCGTCGTGCACCTGGTCGGCATCATCCGCGAGCACAAGTCGCGCGGCATCACCTTCCAGAAGCTGCACGATCTCGGAACCCGCAACGTGCTCGCCGCGGCGACCGCGGCCGGCGCACGCCGGTTCCTCCACATGAGCGCGCTCGGCACGCGGGCCGCCGCGCGCTCGCGTTACCACCAGACGAAGTGGGCCGCCGAGGAGGCGGTGCGCGCGAGCGGGCTCGCGTGGACGATCTTCCGGCCGTCGGTGATCTACGGTCCCGGTGACGCCTTCATCTCGCTGTTCGCGCGCATGGTGCGGCGCCTGCCCGTCGTCCCGGTGATCGGCGACGGCCGCCAGCGCCTGCAGCCCGTGCCGATCGAGCACGTCGCGGCCGGTTTCGCGCGCGCGGTCAGCGTCGAGACGTCGGTGAAGCAGACGTACGCGGTGACCGGTCCCGACGCGGTGTCGATGATCGAGCTGCTCACGATGATCGGCGCGATCCTGCACCGGCGCGTGCGCGTCGCGCGTATTCCGCTCGGCCTCGTCCGCCCGATGGCGCGCGTGCTCCACCGGCTGCCGTCGTTCCCCGTGACGCCCGATCAGCTCCTGATGCTGGAAGAGGACAACACCGCCGACGCGGCGGCCTTCTACAGCGCCTTCGGAATCAAGCCGCTCCCCCTGGCCCAAGGTCTGCGCCAGGTGCTCGGCTGATGCCGTTCCGCACGCCACCCGGCGCCCCGCGCGACCTGCTGAGCCTGATCGACGCCGAGCTCCGCACCCGACTCGAGGACGCGGTCGACAACGCGTGCCTCGATGCGATGGTCTCCGCTCGCCGCGTGGACGGCGAGCCCCTGCCCATCGCCGACGACGTCCGTGACCGCGAGGAGTTCGCCGCGAGCGTGCGCGCGCTGCTCGAGCGCCTTCGCGACGAGATCCCCGCGGACACGGCCGCGGCTGCTGCGGGCAACGCAAACGTCTCTTCGGACGTTCCCGCGGGCGACGAGGAGTGGCGGCTCCTCACCGCGCAGATCGGTCGGGCCAAGGCCCTTCCGGACTACTGGCAGCGATTCGACGAGGTCCGGCAGCGGTTCAACGCCGACTACCGGGAGTTACGCGGCGCGCGGCGCGGCGTACTCGGCCGGTGGCTCCGCCGGGGCTGACGCCCAGCTCGCCAGCGCCCAGAGGTTCTCGAGATCCTCCAGAGTCCGCCGCCACCGCCCGTAGTCCTCCAGCAGGGCCGCCCGCGCCGTCGCCAGCGAGATCTCCACGTCGTCCAGCCGGTCCCTCAGCGTCGGGTTCGTCACGGTCGTCGCCTCGAGGCTCCCGCCGGGCACGGACGCCGCCAGCCTGTCCATCAGCCGCTCCAGCTCGTCGTGCAGCACCACATCCACCGCGTTCATCACCGCACCTCCAGGGGAACCTTATACTCAACACGTGATGGGTAGTTGTCAAGCGGGAAGTTGAGGGCCGGCGAGGAGGCCCACGGCGGCGCCGGTGATACTGTCATCCGGCATGCGCGCGCTGAGCGCGGACGTCGTCGCCGTGCTGATCGCCAAGACGGCGCGGACGTTCTGCTACGGCTTCCTCGGCATCGTCCTTCCCCTGTATCTCGCCGAGCTCGGGATGAGCGCCCCGGCGATCGGCGTCGCGATCACGCTCACGCTGTTCGGCAGCGCGGCACTCACGTGGGCCGTGCGCCGGCCCGCGGAGCGTTTCGGACCGCGCGCGCCGCTGCTCACGCTGGTCACGCTCTCCGCGGCGGCGGCGCTGCTGCTGCTCGGATTCACGTGGCCGCCGCTGGTCGTGCTCGCCGCCATCCTCGGCAACGTCGCCGTCGGCGCCGGCGAGACCGGTCCCTTCCTCGCGATCGAGCAAGTCGTGATCGCGCGCGCGGTCGCCGCCGAGCGGCGCACGCGCGTGCTCGGCCTCTACAACTTCCTCGGCTACGGCGCGGGCGCGATCGGCGCCGCGGCCGTCGGGCTCGCGCCCGGCTATCGCGCGCTGTTCGCGACGTTCCTCGCCGCCGCGGCGGTCCAGGCCGTCGCGTACAGCCGCCTGCGCGTCGGCGCGGCGCCCGCGCGGCGCGGTGCGGCCGCGCGCACCTCCGCGCCGCTGATCCGGCGCTTCGCCGCGCTGTTCGCGATCGACTCGTTCGCCGGCGGCTTCGTGCTCCAGTCGCTCGTGAGCTACTACCTGCACGTGCGCTACGCGCTCGATCTCGACGCGCTCGGGCTGATCTTCGGCGTCGCGCAGATCCTCACGGCGATCTCCGTGCTGCTCGCGGCGCGCGTCGCCGCGCACTACGGCCTGCTGCCGACGATGGTCGTCTCTCACCTCCTCTCGAACGTCGCGCTGATCGCGATCGCGGCCGCGCCGACGGCGTCCGCCGCGGTCGCGCTGCTCTTCCTGCGCCAGCTCCTGTCGCAGATGGACGTGCCGACGCGCCAGGCGTACGTGATGGCGGTGGTGGCGGACGCGGAGCGCGAGGCGGCCGCGAGCCTCACGAACCTTTCGCGGACGATCGCGCAGGCGATCACGCCCGCCGTGACCGGGTGGGTGATGCAGGCGATCGCGCTCTCGGCGCCGTTCGTCCTCGGCGGCGGGCTGAAGATCGTCTACGACGTGCTGATCTGGCTCACGTTCCGCGACGTGGTGCTCCGGGACGAAGCCTGACAGCTTCGCAAACCCTGACCGCCGCCGCGCGAACGGCTGGCACGGCCGCTCGCGGTGTATCAAACATTGCACGCTGACAAACGCGCGTGACGCGCGCACGCTGCCTCCGTGGAGAGCGGAGGCTACAATGATCAACGTGAAGACGGTACTGACGTACGACGACTACGTGGCGTTGCCGGACGACGACGGCCTGCGCTACGAAATCCTTGATGGTGAGCTGTCGGTGAGTCCGTCGCCGACGTTCCGCCATCAGCTCGTTGTCGCCAGACTCCTTGGCATCCTGCGTGCCTATGTCGGGGCAAACGATCTTGGCGAGGCTGTTGCCGCCCCTATCACCGTCGTCCTCGCGAACACGTCGGTCCTCCAGCCCGACATCATCTACATCGCGAAGGAGCGAATGAATCTGGTGAGTGCGCGCGGCACGGTCGATGGTGGCCCGACGCTCGCAATCGAAGTGCTCTCGCCGTCGACGACGCCCACGGACCGAGGCAAGAAGAGGCAGCTCTTCGAGCGTTACGGCGTTCCTTACTACTGGATCGTCGACCACGAGGCTCGCGCCATCGAGATCTACGCCGCCAACGGTGGCGTGTACGGGGTCGCCGATCGGCGCACGGACGACCTCGTGGGCCTACCACCCTTCCCCGGCCTGAGGATCGATCCCGCCCAGCTCTGGCGCTAGCCACGACGACCGAAAGGGGCACTGCGTCCCCCTTCGGGACTACTTGATCGCGACCGCCTTGACCTGGCGGAAGTCCGTGATGCCCTGGAGCGACTTGAGGATGCCGTCCTGCACGAGCGTCGTCATGCCGTCGCTCTTCGCGCACGCGAGCATCTCGGGCACGCGCGCCTTCGCCTGCACGAGGCGCTTGATCTCGTCGGTGGCGACCAGCAGCTCGTGGATGCCGGCGCGCCCGCGGTAGCCGCTGTTGTTGCAGTTCGCGCAGCCCTTGCCGCGGTAGAGCGTGAACTTCTCGTCGTACTTGTGGCCGAGCTTCTCGAACTCTTCCTTGCCGTACGACGACGCGAGGTCGTCGAACTCCGCGCGGTCCGGATGGTATTGCTCCTTGCACTTCTCGCAGATCCGCCGCACGAGGCGTTGCGCCATGATGCCGAGCAGCGCGTCGGCGAAGTTGAACGGATCGAGCCCCATGTCGAGCAGCCGGATGACCGTCTCGACGGAGCTGTTCGTGTGCAGGGTCGAGAAGACGAGGTGGCCCGTGAGCGAGGCCTCGATGCCCGTCGCCGCCGTCTCCTCGTCGCGCATCTCACCGACCATGATGACGTCGGGGTCGGCGCGCAGGAACGAGCGCATCGCGGCGGCGAACGTGAAGCCGATCTTCGGCTGCACCTGCACCTGGCGGAGGCCGTACTGCGTGATCTCGACCGGATCCTCGGCCGTCCAGATCTTGCGGTCCGGCTTGTTGATGTAGCCGAGCACCGAGTGGAGGCTCGTCGTCTTGCCGGAGCCCGTGGGGCCCACCACGAGGATCAGGCCGTACGGCTTCGACGCCACGTTCTTGATCTCGCGCAGGTTGCGGTCGGTCATCCCGAGCTTGTCGATGGGGATCGGCTCGCTCGCGGCGAGGATCCGCATGACGATGTCCTCGTTGCCGCCCTGCGTGGGAATCGTCGCGACGCGAAGCTCGATCTCGCGCGAGTCCGGCAGCTTGAACTTGATCTTGCCGTCCTGCGGCTTGCGCCGCTCGGCGATGTCGAGCATCGACATGATCTTCAGCCGCGCCACGATCGCGCGCCGGTACGCGCCCGGCACCTTCTGGTACTCGATGCACTGGCCGTCGATGCGGTACCGGATGACGGTGTCCTTCGCGGCCCCGTACGGCTCGATGTGGATGTCGGAAGCGCGCGCCTTGTACGCGTCGACGATGACCTGGTTCGCGAGGCGGACGACCGTCGAGTCGTTCTCGTCGAGCTCGCCGCCCACCGCGTCGGCGATCTGCTCCGGCGCGTCCTCGGTCTTCAGCTCGCCGATCAGCTCGCTGATGGACTCCTTCGGCGTGAGCTCGCCGCTGGCCGCCGCGAGGAACGTCGAGATGTCCTTGCGCAGGCCGACCGCGAAGCGGATCCGCTGCCGCGGCAGGAGCTGGTTGATGCCGTCGACCTTGCTCAGGTCTTGCGGATTGTCGATCAGCACGACCACGCTGCCGTCCTCTTCGCGCTTGAGCGGCAGCCAGTAGTTGCGCTTGAGGAACTCGAGCTTGAGGTCGTGCATGAGATCCGGCGGCGGGACGATGCGCTCGTCGTACTCCTGATAGGGCACGCGGTAGAACGCGCTCAGCGAGGTGCCCATGTCAGCCCGCGGAACCTTGTAGCTCTCGACGAGGATCGTCTCGACGTCCGTCTGCTTCGCCCGCGCCTCGGCGATGGCCGCGTTCAGCTCCTCCTGGGTCACGCGGTGCTGCGTGAGCAGGTAGTCGAACTTCCCCGGCCGGCGCTGCGTCAGCTGGACCTGGTTGTGGAACGCGATGCCCAGCGTCTTCGAGATCCGGGCGAGGTTGGCCTCGTCTTCCTTCGTGAAGCGCACCCCGTGCTTCTTGTTGAGGATCTGGATCGCGCCCACGACGAGCCGCCCCTCGTGCTGGATCGGCATCGTCAGCGCCTGCGTGGTGCGGAAGCCGGAGCGCCTGTCGAAGGAGCTGTCGAACTGGAGCGTCGGCGAGATCCGCGTGAGCTCGGCGGCGTCGTACGCGTCCGCCACGTTCAACGTCTGGCGGTTCAGCACGGCGAAGCCGGTCATGCTCGTCGGGCTGATCGGAACGCGGATCTCCTTGATCGTGTCGAGATCCAGGTACTTCGAGTAGACCTCCTTGCGCTCGGCGTCGACGCCGTAGAGCGTCATGCGCTCGGCGTCCATCAGCTCGAGCACCTCGTGCTGGATCTCGATGAAGATCGAATCGAGGGTCTTGGCGGCGTGGATGCGGTCGACGAGCGCGATGAGCTTCTGCTCGAATTCGAGCCGCTGCTGGAGGACTTGTACGCTGTCTGTGTGCGCCAACAACGCCCCCTGACGAAGCGCCCTTTCAGTGTAGCAGAGTCGCGAAAAACCCCCGTTATTCGCCGCGGAGCGTCGGGTCGAGGACGTCGCGGAGCCAGTCCCCGAGGCGGCTGACGACGAGCGACGACAGCATGAGTACGAGCCCCGGAAAGGTTGAGATCCACCAGGCGGAATCGAGGTATTCCCGCCCCTCGTGGATCATCCCGCCCCAGGAGGGCGTGGGCGGCTGGATCCCGAGACCGAGGAACGAAAGGGTGGCCTCCAGCACGATGGCCCGGGCCAGCTCCAGCGTGGCGATAACCACCAGTGACGACAGCACGTTGGGGAGGATGTGGCGGAGGATGATGCGCAGCGTCGAACCGCCGAGCCCGTGGATGGCGTCGACGAACTCGCGGCCGCGAAGGACGAGGACCTGCGCGCGCAGCACGCGCGCGTAGGTCATCCAGCCCGAGAGGCCGACGACGACCACCAGCGTCGGGAAGCTCGGCCCCAGCACGGCGATGATCCCGATCGCGAGCAGGATGAACGGAAACGCGAGCTGCGCGTCCGCCACCGTCATGATGACCGTGTCCGCCCACCCGCCCCGGTAGCCGGCCACGATGCCGAGCGTGGCGCCCACCAGGCTCCCCACCGCGACCGCCGCGAAGCCGATCAGCAGCGAGACGCGCGAGCCGAAGATCACGCGCGAGAGCACGTCGCGCCCGAGGTGATCGGTGCCGAGCGGATGCGCGCGGCCGTCGGCCGCTTCCATCGTCGGCGGCTTGAGCCTGAGACGCAGCGACTGGCGCACGGGATCGTGCGGCGCCAACACCGGCGCCGCCGCCGCCATCGCGAACAGGGCGCCGACGAACGTGAGCGCGAGCAGCGCCATCCACGGCACCCGGCGGCGCGCCGCGAGGTCAGCGGGTACGGAGACGGGGATCGAGGACGCCATAGAGCGCGTCGATCAGGAAGTTGATGACGACGAACGACGCCGCGGAGAGGAAGACCGTGCACTGCACGATCGGATAGTCGCGGTTGTAGATCGACTGGATCGCGAGCCGGCCGATGCCCGGCCACGCGAAGACCGTCTCGGTCACGACCGCGCCCGCGAGCAGCTGACCGAGCTGGAGCCCGGTGATCGTGATGATCGGCAGCGCGGCATTGCGCAGCGTGTGCTTGCCGACCACGAGCGCCTCCGACACGCCCTTGGCGCGCGCGGTGCGCACGAAGTCCGCGCGCAGCACCTCGAGCACGGCGGAGCGGGTGAGGCGCGCGATCGACGCCATCGCGAACGCGCCCAGCGTGAGGCCCGGCAGCACGAGGTTGCGCCAATCGCCGCGTCCCGACGTCGGAAACAGTCCCGCCTGCAGCGAGAGCACGAGGATCAGCAGGATCCCGAGAAAGAACGTGGGCGCCGATTGCCCGACGAGCGCGACGCCCATCGCGACGTGATCGACCAGCGTGTTGCGCCGGATCGCGGAGAAGAGCCCGATCGGCACCGCGACGATCGCCGCCAGCACGAAGGCGGTCATCGCGAGCTCGAGGCTGGCGGGCAGATAGCCCATCACGACCTTCATCGACGGCTGCCGGAAGTGGATCGACCGCCCGAAATCACCGCGCGCGACGTTGCCGAGGAAGATTCCGTACTGGACGATCAGCGGCTTGTCGAGCCCGAGCTCGGTCCTGACGCGAAAGATCTCGCTCGTCGGCGCGTCCGGCGGCAGCAGCAACGGTACCGGATCCCCGGACAGGCGCATGACGACGAACACGACCGTCGACACCAGCCACAAGGCGACGAACGCCCGCGCCAGTCGTGTGCCCAGAAAGGAGATGAGTCCGCGCATCGAAGGTCACGCCGGGGCCGCGGACATCACGACCCCGGCGCGGGTGCGACTACGCTCTTTTGAACTTGAAGTTGAACTTGCGGATCTCGAACTGCTGGTTCGGGTTCGCCGTCCAGTCCACGTACTTCTGGAGGCCGTAGTCCTCGTACGGCTGGATGACCGGGATCCACGGGAAGTGCTCGAGAAAGATCCGGGTCATCTTCTTGTACGCCTCGCCGCGGAACTTCTCGTCCACCGAGAACCGCGCGGCGTTGCCCAGCTCGTCGAACTCGGCGTGGCGCCAGTAGTCCTGCGGGCCGCCCGGTCCGAGCAGCCGCCACATCATCCCGTCGGGATCCGCGAGCGTCGACGTCGGATCCGACCACCACATGCCCTTGAAGCTCTTGTCGCGCATCTTCTGCGCGCGCACCGAGTACTCGAGCACCTCGACCTTCGCGTTGACGCCGATGTCGCGCCACATGCCGACGATCGCTTCCGCCATCGGCTTGTCGTTCGCCATGTAGCCGACCGTCGTCTCGATGACGACTTCCTCGTTCTTGTAGCCCGCCTTCTTCAGCCGCTCCTTCGCTTCCTTCGGGTCGTACTTCAGCCCGGGCAGCGAGGCGTCGAAGTGGTTGTCGCCCTTCGCGATCATGCTGTTCGGAATGATCCCGCGCCCGCGCCAGAGCTCCTTGACGATGGCCTCGCGGTCGACGCCCAGGGCGAGCGCCTGCTTGACGAGCGGGTTGTCGAGCGGCTTCACCTTCGAGTTCACCGCCAGCACGTAGAGCCCCGCGTAGAGCGCGCCCACCATGCGCGTCGAGGCGTTCGCGTTCACGCGCTCGCCGTGGTCGGGGGGAAGCTGTGTGATCACGTCGACCTCGCCCTTCAGCAGCGCGGCGATGCGCGGCGCCGTCTCCGGGATCGCGCGGAAGATCATCTGGTCGAACTCGGGCTTGCCGCCCCAGTAGTCGGGGTTCGCGCCGAGCACGGCCCTGTCGTCCTTCGTCCACGACACGAGGCGGACGGGCCCCGTGCCGACCGGCTTCAGGTTGAACTGGTCGGGCCCGACGCTCTTCAGATACTTCTCCGGCACGATCTGCCCGCCGTAGAACGCGAGGCGCGCCGGCAGGTTCGGGTCCGGCTTCTTGGTGTGAATGACGACCGTCATCGGGTCCGGCGTCTCGATCTTCTCGATCGTGGTGAAGACGGTCGCGACGCGCGTCTTCGCCGCGGGATCGTACGTGCGCTCGAGGCTCGCCTTCACGTCCGCCGACGTGAACGGATCGCCGTTGTGGAACTTCACGCCGGGCCGCAGCTTGAAGCGCCACGCGGTCTGGCCCTCCAGCTTCCACTCGGTCGCGAGGCCCGGATAGAGCTTCTGGTCCGGGTGGCGGGACACCAGGTTGTCGAACAGGTTGAACGAGATCCGGATGTCGTTCGCCGACGTGCTCATGTGCGGATCGAAGAACGCGATGTCGCCGCCCTGCGCGACGGCGAGATCCTTCTTCTGCGTCGTCTGCGCCGCGGCGGGCCCGGCGAGCGGCGCCACCGCGCCGGCGGCGCCGACGGCGGCGATGCCCTTGAGGACGTCACGCCTGCTGAGTTTCGACATGGGGAGCACCTCCAAAGTGGCAGCGTTATATCATGACCGCACCATGGAAACCTTTACCATCGGCGCCGCCACTGTCACGCGTATCGAGGAAAGCTACGAGCCGAACTTCGCCGCCGAGATGTTCTTCCCCGGCACCTGGCGGCCGGAGATCGTGGAGCGGCACAAGGAGTGGATGCTGCCCAACCACTACGACCCGGTCACCGGGAAGCTGAAGCTCAGCATCCACAGCTGGCTGGTGCAGGTCGGCGGCAAGCGGATCCTCATCGACGCCTGCGTCGGCAACGACAAGGAGCGTCCGAACCGGCCGATGTGGCATCGCATGAAGACGCCGTGGCTCGACCGGCTCGCGAAGGCCGGTGCGAAGCCGGAACAGATCGACGCGGTCATGTGTACGCACCTCCACAACGACCACGTCGGCTGGAACACGCGCCTCGAGAACGGGACGTGGGTGCCGACGTTCCCGAATGCGCGCTACCTCTTCGACAGGAGCGACTTCGAGCACTTCAAGACGATCGATCCGCAGAAGCAGCCCGGCAACGCGCTCGCGTACAAGGACAGCGTGGCGCCGATCGCCGAGGCGGGACGCGCCGATCTCATCTCCGGCACGCACGTCGCGGACGAGCACTTCACGCTCGAGCCGGCGCCGGGCCACACGCCGGGCACGCGCTACATCTCGATGGTGTCTCGCGGCGCGCGCGCGATGTTCGTCGGCGACATCCTCCACCAGGCGATCCAGGTCTTCCACCCGGAGTGGAACAGCTTCGCGTGCGAGGACGCGGAGAACTCGCGCAAGAGCCGCCGCAAGGTGCTGGAAGTGTGCGCGGGCAGCGGCGCCCTCATGATGCCGACGCACTTCGGCGCGCCGTTCGTCTGCCGCGTCGACTCGAAGGGCGACGCGTTCGTCCCCCGCTTCGGAGCGTAGCGTGGCACGCACCGCGGACGTCGTCGTCGTCGGAGGTGGCGCGAACGGGACCAGCACCGCGTTCCATCTCGCGAAGCTCGGGGTGAAGAACGTGGTGCTGCTCGAGCAGAAGCAGATCGCGGCCGGCGCCACCGGCAAGTCCGGCTCGCTCGTGCGGATGCACTACACGAACGACATCGAGTCGCGGATGGCGCTCGAGAGCCTGAAGGTGTTCCAGGACTTTGCCAACGTCGTCGGCGGCGACTGCGGCTGGTCGCCCGTCGGGTTCGTGCAGCTCGTGAAGCACGAGCACCGCGACGCGCTCCATCGCAACGTCGCGCGCCAGCAGAAGCTCGGCGTCGACACGCAGATCATCGATGACAGGGCGCTCCGCGAGCTGCTGCCCGGCGTGATCATCGACGACGTCGGCGGCGCCGCCTACGAGAAGAGCTCCGGCTTCGCCGATCCCAACGCGACCGCGTTCGGCTTCGCCGTCGCGGCGCAGCGCATGGGCGTGACGGTGGAGACCGGCGTCAAGGTCACGCGCGTGCTCGTGGAGAACGGGCGCGTGGCCGGCGTCGAGACCGACCGCGAGCGCATCATGGCGCCGACGGTCGTTCTCGTGCCCGGCGCATGGTCGAATCCCCTGCTCCAGCCGCTCGGCCTCGACCTTCCGCTCGCGCCGTTCCGGATCCAGATCTCCATCTTCCGGTGGCCGCCCGGCTGGGCGCATCGCCACCCCGTCGTCATCGACGCCGTCCACCACTCGTGGATGCGGCCCGAGGGCGCGAACGCGACGCTGATCGGCGTGGAGCTCGGGCGCGGCGGCGCGGATCCGGAGACCTACGACGAGGGCGTCGATCCGCAGTTCGTGAAGGACGCGCGCGCGACGCTCGCCGCGCGCCTGCCCGCGTTCGCGGACGCGACCATGCGGGGCGGCTGGGCCGGGATGATCATGATGTCGGACGACGGCCGGCCGATCATCGACCAGTTCCCGTCGGTGCCCGGCCTCTACGGGATGCTCGGCGACTCCGGGACCTCGTTCAAGACCTCGCCCGCGATCGGCCGCTGCCTCGCGGAGTGGATCGCGCACGGCAAGCCGAAGCTGGTCGACATGACGCCGTTCCGCTCCACGCGCTTCGCCGAAGGCAAGCCGTGGATGGACGACGACCACTACGGCCGCGAGCGACTGACGATCTCGAGGTAACGATGAAGGCTGCGCGCGCGGTCGTCGCGCTCTGTGCGCTCGCGCTGATCCTCACCGCACCCGCGGCGGCGCTTGCGCGCGACCTCGTCGAGGCGACCGGCGAGGCTGAAGTCAGCCTTGCGCCCGACCAGGCGGTGCTCTCGCTCGGCGTGACGCACGACGCGCCGACCGCGAAGGAAGCGCTCGAAGCGAACGCGCGCGCGATGACCGCGGTCGTCGCGGCGCTCGCGCAGGCCGGCTTCACCGCCCCCAGCGTCGCGACCCGCGCGGTCTCGCTCACGCCGGTGATGGACTATCGGCCGAACACCGAGCCGCGGATCACCGGCTACCGCGCGAGCAACACCGTGCAGGTCAAGACGAGCGATCCCGCGTCGATCGGCCGTGCCCTCGACGCCGGCGTGCAGGCGGACGCGAACGTCTCCGGCGGGATCGCGTTCGGTCTCGCGGATCCGCGCGCGGCCGAGACGCAGGCCCTGCGCCTCGCCGTGCAGGACGGGCGGCGCCGCGCCGCCGCGATGGCGGACGCGCTCGGCTTGAAGCTGGGCCGGATCGTCGAGGTGCGCGCGGTGGACGTCGAACGTCCGATGCCGCGGCTGGAGACGATGGCCGCGCGCGCGGGAGCGACGCCGACGCCGGTCGAGCCGGGCCTCGTCATCGTGCGCGCGCGCGCGGTCGTGAAGGCCGAGCTCCGCTAGAGCCTCCCGTCCCGAACGTCTTATCATGGCGGTGATGCGAGCGCTGCGCGCGATCACCGCGATCACGGCCGTCGTCACGCTCACCGCCGCGTGCGCGGTCGAGACGCGCGTCGCGACGCCCGCGGTCGTCCCCGCGCCACCCGCGCCGCTCCGCAACACCGCCGCGCTCGACGATCCCGCCGACCGCGCGCGGTTCGCGTGCGCCGTGGAAGTCCAGCGCCTGCAGGGCTTCGATCCCGGCAGCTCGCTCCAGAACGGCTCGCTCGTCGGCATGTTGATCGGCGGCGCCGCGGGCGCGGGACTCGGCGCCGCGTTCGGGTCGATCAACGGCGTGGCCGGCACCGGCGCGGAGGTCGGCGCAATCGTGGGCGGCGGTTTCGGCCTCATGGCCGGCGGCCTGATCAAGCTCGGCATGGACACCTCGGCGTACGAGCGCGGCGTCGAAGCGTGTCTTTCGGTTCCCACGACCCCGCCCGCGGTCGCGCCCGGGCTGGTGGAATATCGGCTGCGAGTCCTGAGCCTGCGCAACGACGCGTTCGCGTCGTTTCTCAGCGCGCCGGAGCTGGCTGATGGTGTGGCGGGCCCCGGCCTCGCGCGTCTCGCCAGCACCGCGGATGCGGGCGATCTCGAGCGCGGGATCGTGCTCTACGACCGCCAGATCGTCGCGCTCGACGCGCCCGTGGCGACCGCGTTCGCCGCGGTGGCCGTCGACGCGCGGATCAAGCGCGGCGGCGCCGGCCGGGACTTCTGGGCGGAAGCGCGCTGGCACGGGGTGCCCGGCGAGCGCACGGTGTGGATGATCACGTACCGCAATCGCCGGCCGCAGGAAGTGCGCCGGGTCGGTCTCAGCGACACGACGGGGATCGCGCAGTTCCGTCCCTTCCGCCCCGCGACGTTCGGCGCGAAGCCGGAGGCCACGGTGGCGGTGCCGCTCTCCCTGATCGATCACGCGCGATCGCGCGGCACGGCGGGCGCGCTGGTCGATCGCCTGCTCGATCGCTCGCGCGCGATCGCCGCGCTGGTCGGCCGCAACGACGATCCGGTGCTCCCGGATCGCGTCTATCTCGTGGTCACGCACGCGACGGCGGCGGCGACGTACGAAGCGGTGCTCGGCTGGGGCGAGCGTGCCGTCGAGCGCGGCGCCGTCGAGCCGCGCTCCGACTGACCGCTCGCCCGCGATCAGGCCACGCGGAAGCCGAAGAACTTCGCCGCGTTCAGGCCGAGGATCTTCGCCCGCGCGCCGTCGCTGAGCCCGCTCATCGTCCGCTCGATCGCCTCGGCCGAATGCGGCCACGTGCCCTCGTGATGCGGGTAGTCGTTGCCCCACATGAGGTTGTCGGCGAGGTCGTGGCGCTCGGCGAGGTCGAGGCCCGGCTTGTCTTCCTGGAACGACGCGACGCCGTGCAGGCGGAAGTACTCGCTCGGCAGCTTCTTCAGCTTCGGCCGAACCCAGAAGTGATGTTTCAGATACGCCTCATCCATCGCGCCGAGCAGCCACGGGATCCAGCCGATCCCCGCCTCGATCGTGGCGAAGCGCAGCTTCGGAAACCGCTCGAGCACGCCGGACGCGCAGAGGTTCGCGACCGGCTCGATCGTCGGCGACAGCGAGTGCGTGACGTAGTTGATCACGGCGCCGCCGTTGCCGCGGGCGGCGCGCGGATCACGGCCGGTGGAGACGTGGAACGTGATGCCGAGGTTCGCGTCCTGGATCGCCGCCCACAGCGGGTCGAAGTGCGGGAGGTTGTAGTTCACGTGCTCGACGTCGTGGCCGCCCCAGATCGGCTTGCAGGGCAGCGTCAGGAAGCGGAAGCCGAGCCCGGCCACGCGCTGCACTTCCTTGATCGAGCCTTCGAGGTCGCCCGTCGCGAGCGCGCCCGCCGGGGACATCTTCTCGACGTGCGGCCCGAACGTCTCCCACGCCCAGTCGTTCCACACGCGGCACTGCGCCATCGCGAAGACGGGATCGGGCGTCGCCCACATCGCGAGGCCCTTGTTCGGGAAGATCGCCTCGCCGTCGATCCCGTCGAGCGCGTGGTCGCGCAGGCGATCGCGCGGATTCGCGCCCGCGCGCTGGCGCGTGCCGTCTTCACCGTCGAGGTTGTTGACGCGGATGCGATCCGGGCGATAGCCCTCGGTGATGCGCCACTGGACGCCGTTCGCGTCGGTCTCCACGCGCGGCACGCGGTGGCGATACTCCGGCTCGATCCGCTCCGCCCACAACGTCGCCGGCTCGTTCGCGTGACAGTCCGCGGAGATCATCAGGTACTTGTTCGAAGCGCCCGGGCGCGCGGTGCGCGGCCAGCCCGCGTGGCCGGGCGTCTCGAGGCGCCAGCGATTCGGAGCGTTGACGACGATGTCCTGCGCGGGCGTTGTGCTCACGTGCGCCTCCATTGAACGAGCGTGTATGTCGGATCCGCGTGGTGCTCGAAGACCGCTTCGACGGGCGCGCCGATGACGACGTCCTGGCGCGGATCGCCGAGCAGGTTGCCGATCATGCGGATGTTGCCGGCGTGCGGGAGCTCGACGAGAACGACGACGTAGGGGCCGGCGTCCTTGAGCGCCGGATGCACCGGATGCCACGAGCGCTCCCAGCTGTAGATCGCGCCGCGCCCTTCGATCGTCTCCCATCCGGGATCGAGCGACAGGCACGCGTGACAGATCCACTCCGGGCCCCACTGCCACGCGCGGCACGCGCGACATCGCTGCACGCGCAGCTCGCCGCGCTGCGCGCCTTCCCAGTACGGCGCGTCGAGCCCGTCGGGCTGCGGCACGGGCCGGGGCAACCCTGGCGGAAGATACGTACTCATACGGTCGACTCCGCACCGAAGATCACGCTCGAGACCGGCGTCACCATCGGGCCCGCGCACACCATCGAGACCTCCGCGTCCGGCACCTGGCTGGTCGATTCGCCGCGGAGCTGGCGTACCGCTTCGAGCTGCAGCTCGAGGCCGTGCATGTAGCACTCGGCGAGGTTGCCGCCGCTGGTGTTGAGCGGCAGCCGTCCCTTCGGCGCGAGCAGGTTGTCGAGCGTGCACACCTCCGTCGCGTCCTCCGCGCTGAACAATCCGTGCTCGACGAGGCTCATCAAGACACCGCCGGTGAAGTTCTCGTAGCTCTGCACGACGTCGACGTCGCCCGGCGTCACGCCCGCCATCTCGTAGAGGTGCGGCGCGACCGTGGTGAAGCTGGAGGTCGCGTACAGCGGCGCGTTGTGCACCGGTGCGCCGTTGCGGTGCTCCGAGCCCTGCGCGACGCCGAGCACGTAGACGGGGCGCGACCGGAGATCGCGCGCGCGCTCCGCCGGCACGAGCAGGAGCGCGGCGGCGCCGTCGTTCTCGAGGCAGCAGTCGAAGAGCCGGAACGGCTCGACGATCCAGCGCGAGGCGTCGTACATCTCCGCCGTGAGCGGACGGCCGTGCATGACCGCGCGCGGATTCGTCTGCGCGTGCTGATACGACGCGAGCGCGATCGCGCGCAGCGGATCCCGGCCGATCCCGTGGTCGTGCAGGAAGCGCATCGCGCGCATCGCGTAGCGCTGGCCCGGCGAGATCATCCCGTACGGGAACGTGAACGCCTGCTCGCCGGAAACCGTCGCGGTCTGGCCGCCGAGGCCGAAGCGCGCGAACTGGCCCTGCGCCAGCGCGCGGAAGACGACCACGCAGTCGGCCATGCCCGTCGCGACCGCGGCCGCCGCGTTGCCGACGGCGGCCGCGCCGCCGCCGCCGCCCCCGCCCCACTGCATGTTGGCAAAGCGCAGCTCGCGGATGCCGAGCGCGGCGGCGAGCCGCGAGGGATCGTTGCGGTCGTTCGAGTACGACGCGAAGCCGTCCACGTCGCGCGGCGAGATGCCGGCGTCCTCGCACGCGCGGAGGATCGCCTTCAGCGCGAGCGTGAACTCCGCGTCGGGCGACTTGCCGTGCCGGTAGTACGTCGTCTCGCCGATGCCCGCCACGGCCACGCGTCCGCGTAGCGTTCTCATGCCGGGAGCTCCACGACGCCCCCGCCGATGACGGACAGCTCGCCGTCCTGGTTGCGCGCCTCCTGCGTGATCTCGACGAAGTGACGTCCGTCCTCGGCGAACTTGCGCGTCACCGCGCCGTCGATGCGCAGCAGATCGCCTTCGGGGTTGTGGCGGCGGATCTTGCAGTGCGCGCTGCGGAGAAAGCCGTCGTCGCTCATCCAGTTCGTCATGTGATGCGTGAGCCACGAGCAGCGCTCCGGGCCGTAGTCGTACGCACCGGGCGCGCCCACCATCGTCGCGAACTCCTGCTCCCAGTGGACGCGCTCCGGGCAATCCGGAATGCCGAACCGGTTCTTGATCCCGAGCCCGGGATGCCGCGCCACCTGCTTCCACGCGAGCTTGTTCGCGCGGATGTAGAGGCCGCCCCACCCCTGCGCGTAGGCGATGAAGCCGGTCACGGTCATCGGGCCTTTCGCCATCGTCGGCAGGCGCTGGCCCTCACGGACGTCCGCCCACCGCCGCGGCCGCGCGCCGCGGATTTCCTCGTCGGCGTAGAGCCGGAAGTGCTCCGCGATCTCGGCGTCGGAATACCGGCGCGCGGGCTTCGCCTTCGTGGCGGCGTACTTCGTGCCCTTCTCGCGCGCGATGTCGCGGTCCGTGCGGAAGCACCAGCTGTCCGCGGCGGCGACGAGCTCGCCGCGCTGGTTGTAGAAGTCGACGTGATAGATCTGCTGGATCGAGCGGCCGGCGAACTGCGTCTGGTGCTCGACGAGGTCCTTCAGCCACGCGTCGGTCGTGATCGTGTCGTTGCGCCGCACCTCCTGGTGCCAGGTCCAGTCGGCGCCCGCCCACATCGCGTGCACGCCGGGCAGCCCGCCGACGTAGCCCGAGATGATCCGGCTCGTCGCGAACAGGAAGCTCGGCGGCGCGAGGATCCCCTTCCACCGCGTCTTCGCGGCGTACGCCGGATCGCACCAGAGCGGATTGTCGTCGCCGATGCCGTGCGCGTAGTGCCGGATGCCGTCACGCGAGGCCTCGTGGCACCACGGCTCCAGCGTGTCGGTGATCCTCACGCCGATGCGCTTGCGCAGGTCGTCGAGGCCGCGTTCCGTGATTTTCGGAAACATTTCGTCATGGGGGGCCGCCTCTAGCGGCCCCCCAAGCCCCCAGGGCTCCGGGCCGCAAGTGAATCGCGGCCCTCCGCCAGTGCCGGCGCCGCCTCGCTGTCTCTGAGCACTTTCCGATTCACCTTCCCCGCCGGCGTTTTCGGCAGCTCCGCGACGAACGCCACGCGCCGCGGGTACTCGTGCTGGCTCAGCCGCGCGCGCGTGAACTCCTGCAGCTCGCGCGCGAACGCGCCGTCACCGGCGCGGTCGCTGACGACGAAGGCCTTCACGACCTGGCCGCGCAGCCCGTCCGCGACGCCGATCACCGCCGCTTCGCGAACGTCGGCGTGCTTGAGCAGCACGTCCTCGATCTCGACCGCGCTCATGGTCCAGCCGGCGGAGATGATGACGTCATCGGCGCGCCCGGCGTGATGCACGTAGCCGTCGGCGTCGACCCAGCCGCGGTCCTTCGTCGGCACCCACGCGTCCCGCCGCCACACCGCGATCTCGCCGATCTCGTTGACCGCGCACCGGTTGCCCTGCGAGGCGTGAACTTCGACGCGCACGCCGGGCACCGGCTTGCCGAGCGCGCCGGGCTTCACGACGTAGTCCGGCGCGCCGGGATAGTCGGCGAGCACGACGCCGACCTCGGTGGTGCCGTACATGCTGCAGACCGGCACGTCAAAGGTCGCTTCGACGAACTCGCGCGTGGCGCCGTCCATCGGCTCGCCGGTGAACGAGAGCTTCCGGATCGCGTAGCGATGGCGCGCGGCCGCGCCGGAAGTCTTCATCATCCGGAAGTGCGTCGCCGCCGCCGAGAGCGTGGTGATCCCGTACTCCTCCAGCGCGCGCAGCATCCGGGCCGGATCGAACTTCCCGGCCATCGTGCCGGTCGTCACGCCGAGAGCGAGCGGCGCGAGCGTCCCGTGCCACAGCCCGTGGCCCCACGCCGGCGACGACGGGCAGAAGAACCGGTCGCCCGGCCGGATCCCGGTCCCGTAGAGCGCGGCGATCATCAGCACGACGATCGCGCGGTGCGTGTGCCGCACGGCTTCCGGCAGCTCGCGCGTGGTGCCCGACGTGTACTGAAACACCGCGAGGTCGTCCGGGGCGCTGCTCCACGCGTACGCGGCCGGCAGCGCGGCGAGCGACGCGAGAAACGCGTCGTCCGCGACGACGACGTCGACGCCGAGCCCCTGCGCCGTTCCAGCTTTCTCAACGTTGGTCAGCAACAGACGCGGCGTGCAGTCGTCGACGCGCAGCCGCACCCCGTCGGGCCCGAACAGGGTGAACAGCGGCACCGCGATCGCGCCGCGCTTGATGGCGCCGAACAGCGCCGCGTAAAACGCGAGCGACGGCTCGAGCATGATGGCGACGCGTTCCCCTCGCTCGACCCCGCGCTGTTCGAGCCAGTGCGCCATGCGCGCCGACCACTCTGCGAGCTCTCGAAACGTGATGGTCTCGTCCCGCCCGTCCGCGTGCGCGACACGGACCGCGATCCGCTCACCGTCGGCTCGCGCCCATCGATCGACGCACTCGTGCGCGATGTTGAGCGAGGCCCGGTCGCCGTCGAACAATTCCCACAGGGCCGCGGACGACACGTGCCTCTGCGCGTCCGCGTAGGTCGTGTACTCGGTCAGCTTCACGCTTTGGCGAACTCGCGGACCAGCCGCGCCACGGCGTCAGGCTGCTCGAGCTGAGGCGCATGTCCCACGCCGTCGACGATTTCGAGCCTCGCGCCGGGTAACCGGCGTGAGAACTCGTCGGCGTACACGGGCGGGACGAAGCGGTCGTCCTTGCCCCACACGAGCAGCGTCGGCGCCTTCACCCGGTGGATGCGCTTCTTCAGACCCTTGTCGGGGATCGGCCACGTGAACTTGCCGGTCGCGCCGAGCGTCCACATGATCCGCAAGCGCGACGCTCCTTCGTTGCTGCCGTCGCCGAACAGACGCTTCGCGGCGTCGCCGTCGGGATCGCGGAAGAGCTGGCGCCGCTGGTCAGGCAAATCGAGCGCCATCCAGTTCACGATCGGATCGGTGTCCCGCCAGAAGCCGAGCGGATCGATCAGCACGAGGCGGCGTACCCGTTTGGCCACACTCGCCGCCACTTCCGCCGCGACCATCGCGCCGAACGAATGCCCGACGAGCACCGCGTCGTCGACTCCGAGCGCCTCCAGCAGCTCGTCGTAGCAGAGGACGAGATCCCAGAGCCCGTCGAGGTGATAGATGTCGTCGGGCGCGCCCGGCGTCGTGCCGGGATGCTCCGGGGCGTGCACGGTGAAATCGCGCGCGAGCGCTTCGAGGAACGGATCCCACGCGAGCCCCCACGGCCCGTGGAAGAACACGAGCGCGGGGCCACTGCCGTCGGAGACCACGCGCAGATGAACCTTGTCCTGCCAGACGTCGACGGTGCGCTCGCGCGTCATGCCCCACCGGCCGCGCCAACCGCTTGACGGCCCATGGCCGTCAATTGTCCCGCCGGCGCCGCGGCCTTCGCGCGCAGGCTCGACGGCCACCAGTGGTTGACCCAGCCCTCGTCGTCCCAGTGCGCGCGCAGGTCGGGCAGCACGGTGCGCGCGAAGCGATCCATGTTCTCGAGCGTGAGCTCGTGCGGCATCGAGCCGATCTGGAGCAGCACCATCAGGTTCCCGACGCGCAGGTCGTTGATGACCTCGGCCTTGAGACGATCGCGCACGGTCGCCGGGCTGCCGCCGATCACGTAGCCCTTCTCGACGAAGTCGCGATAGCGCAGCTGCTTCGTGTCCTCGACGCGGCGCACGGGATTCGCCACCGCGACTTCGAGGCTCCGGTAGTCCATGTTGCCGGGAGGCGCGCCGTACGCCGGCGGCCAGTGCAGGCACTTGTGATAGAAGTACTCGACGTGCCGCGCGAACTTCTTCTCCGCGTCGGCGTCCGTCTCGCCCACCACGACGAGCTGCAGGAACCCCGCGCGATACGGATTGGCGTCGCGTCCCTTCTTCGTGACCACGTCCCAGTACCGGTTCATCATCGAGTGCGCGGACTTCGCGCCGGAGTAGCTCAGGAAGCAGTAGCAGGCCTCGTTGTCGACGGCGAAGTCGAACGTGCTGATGCTGCCGGAGCCCGGGATCCAGATCGGCGGATGCGGCTGCTGCACCGGGCGCGGCCACAGGTTGACGTTCGCGAGCTGGAAGTAGCGCCCGTTCCACGCGAACATCTCGCGTGACGTCCACGCCTTCCTCGTGAGGGCGACGGCCTCGCGATAGCGCTCGCGGTGCTCCATCGGCGTGATGCCGTAGCAGTAGTTCACGTCCATCGGGCTGCCGAGCGGCAGCCCCGCGACGAGCCGCCCGCCGCTGATGCAGTCGAGCATCGCGTACTCTTCCGCGACGCGGATCGGCGGGTTCGACGTCGGCAGCGTCGCGCCCATCTGCACCACCGCGCAGTCGAGGCCCTGCGTCCCGCGCGCGAGCACGCTGCCCATCAGGTTCGGGCTCGGCATGAAGCCGTAGGCGTTCTGGTGGTGCTCGTTCGTGCACACGCCGTCGAAGCCGGCGCGTGCCGCGAAGAGCAGCTCGTCGAGCGTCCAGTTGTAGTACTGGCCGACGCGGCTCGCGTCCGCCAGCTCGTGCCACGGCGGCGTCACCCAGACCGACGGGTGCTTCTGCTCGAAATCATCGGGAAGCTCGCGATGCGGCATCAGGTGGAACGCGCTGATCTTCATGTCAGATCTCCAGTCCGTACAGGTCTGCCACGTTGTCGTGGAGGATGAGGTCGCGCTCGTCGTCCGTCAGATGTGCTGCGTGTCCTGCCAGCAGCTCCTGGGAGTTCGGCCACGTCGAATCGCTGTGCGGGAAGTCGTTCGCCCACATCAGCCGGCGGACGTTGCAGAGGTCCTTCACCTGGAACGCGGTCCAGTCGTCCTGGAACGTCATGTAGACGTGCTCGCGGAAGTACTCGCTCGGTCGCCGCGTGATCGTGCTGCCGGTCAGCCAGTAGCGGTGACGCGCGTACGCGTGGTCCATGCGGTACATGAAGTGCGGCGCCCAGCCCGCGTCCGCCTCGACGCACACCATGCGCAGCTTCGGATGGCGCTCGAAGACGCCGCCGAAGATGAAGAGACCGATGAGGTCCTGGTTGCCGCGGATGATCGACATGAACGCGTTGAGCTTCGGGCCGCGCGTCTTGAAGTTGTCGCTGCTGCTGGTGAGGATGTGGAACGACAGCGGCATCCTCAGCTCGACCGCGGCTTCCCAGAAGGGGTCGTAGATCGGATCGTCGTAGTCGGACACGGCGGGATTGCCCGGCATCATCACCCCGCGCAGCCCGAGCGCCTTGATGCGCTCGAGATCTCGGACCCCGTCATCCGGTGACCGCATCGCCGTCTGCCCGATGCCGAGCAGCCGGCCGGGGTGCGCCGACGCGTACTCGCCGATCCACGCGTTGTACGCCTCGAAGCACGCGTGCTTGTACTCGAAGTCGGGATGGTTGCACAGCATCATGCCGACCGTCGGATAGAGGATCTCCGCCGCCACGCCGTCGCGATCCTGATCCGCGAGCCGCGCGTGCGGATCCCAGCCGCCGCGATGCAGCTCCTCGAAGCGCGCGCCGAACATGGTCAGCGACTCGGCGGGCTTGCCCGCCGCCGCGACGAGGCCCATCGGAATCGGCTTCGCGAGCCCTTCGATGACGAAGAGGTCGCCGCGCTCCTTGTCGCGCACGATGCGCGGCGCGCGATCGCGGAACCTCGGCTCGATCCGGTCGACGTACGTGTTCGGCGGCTCGGTGATGTGCGAGTCCGCGGAGATGATCGGCTTGGTCATCCTCACGCTCCTTGTGCGCTGCCCGAACGCAGCACGGTGCCGGGCCGCGCTCCCGTCGGCTGATCGTCGCGATAGACGACCTGGCCCGCGACGATCGTCGCCGCGATGCCCTGCGCCCGCGCGATCAACCGCTTGGCGCCGTTCGGCAGGTCGTGCACGTATTCCGCCGGGCGGTCGTCGACGGTCGCCGGATCGAACAGCACGAGGTCGGCGGCCGCGCCCGGCGCGATCCGGCCGCGATTCGGAATCCCGAAGAAATCGGCGACCTCGCCCGTGAGACGGTGCACCGCGCGCTCGAGCGTGAGCGCCTCCCACTGCCGCACCCACTTGCCGAGCAGGTAGGTCGCATAGCCGACGTCGCACAGCTGATCGACGTGCGCGCCGCCGTCGGACAGCCCGATGAGGAAGCGCGGATCGACGACGAGCGGCCGCACCGCCTCCGGATCCTGGTTGAACACCGGATAGTCGAACAGCGTGTCGAGCCCGTCCTCGAGCGCGACGTCGAGGAACGCGTCGGCGGCTTCGATGCCCCGCGCGCTCGCGATGTCGGTGACCGACCGGCCGGCGAGCGCGACGACGCCGGGCGCGCTCGCGTCCCGAATCGTGATGCGCGAGAAGAGCCGCGCGCGCCGGCGCTCGAGCTCCGCCTTCCACTCGCGGCGAAACTCGTCGCTGCGATAGAGCGCGGTCTGCTCCGCGGGCGTGCGGTTGAACGCCTTCGCCCACGGCGTCATGCCGGCGAAGATGAACGGGTTCTTCAGCGTGAACTGCACGCGCAGCGGCCGGCACGAGATCTGGGGCACCGCGCGGTCGCGCCCGAGCAGATGGGCGACGCGCTTGAGCCCTTCTTCGTGGCTGCCCGGCGGACGGCCGGGCCGCGCGAAGATCGCGAGGAACGTGACCGGCCGGCGGCTTTCCTCCACGAGCAGCGTGAGCGTCTCCATCTCCTCGGCGGAGACCTGATCGGAGAGCGCCATCAGCGCGATCTCGATGGCGCCGCGCCCGTGGCGTCGCAGCACCGCCGAGAGCGCGCGCAGCTCGTCCGCGCTCGCCTTGCGGCACGCGAGCGGCCGGCCCTGATCGCCGACGTGATTCCTCAGGATCGTCGTCGAGAATCCGAAGGCGCCGGCGCCGAGCGCCTCGTCGAGCAGGCGCGCCATGGTCGCGGTCTCGTGAGGAAGCGCCGCGCGCTCGAAGGAGGCGCCGCCGATCACGTGGTGGCGCAGCGGCGTCAGCGGCACGAGCGGCGCCACGTTGATCCCGAGCCGCGCGCGGCCGAGCGCATCCATCCACTGCGGGAACGACTCCCAGGTCCAGTCGATGCCGGCGCGCATGACGTCGAGCGGAATCGCCTCGACGTTCACGAGGTCGCCCATCAGGACTTCGCGGTTCTCCGGCCGGCACGGCGCGACGCCGACGCCGCAGTTGCCGGTCACGACGGTCGTCACCCCGTGCCACGACGACGACGTCAGCATCGGGTCCCACGCCACCTGCGCGTCGTAGTGCGTGTGGGGGTCGATGAAGCCGGGGGCGACGACGCGGCCGCCGGCGTCGATGCGCTCGCGCGCCGCCTGGCCGGAGGCGCCGCCGGCTTCCACGATGCGTCCGTCCTTCACGGCGACGCTGCCGTGCCGCGACGGTCCGCCGGTTCCGTCCACGATCCGCGCGTCGTCGATGACCAGGTCGTGCATGGCGTTATCTCCGATCCGCAGTGGCGGCGTCGTGTCCGAGAAGCGCCGAGATCGACCGCGCCGCCGCCCTGACCTCGGCCGCGAGCGCACGCGTGCGCGGCCTGATGCGATCCGTCGGCCCGCCGACGGCGCAGGCGCCGGCCACGCGCCCGTCTCGATCGTAGACCGGCGCCGCGACGCCGGACGCGCCGCGCACGATCTCGTCGATGCTGATCGCCACGCCCTGCGCCCGGATCTCGTCCAACGCCGCCCGCAACGCGGGGACGGTGGTGATGGTGCGCTCGGTGTATCGCTTCAGCGACAACGCGCGCAGCGCGCTCTCGCGCTCGCTCGCGGGGAGCACCGCGAGGATCGCCTTGCCGTTGGCGCTCGCGTGGAGCGGGCTGCGCTGGCCGACGTTGACCGTGTAGCGGATGAGGTGGTCCGTCTCGACGACCTCGATGAAGACGACCGCCGCGGCGTCGTCCGCGAGCGTGGTGAGGAACGCGGACTCGCCGGTCTTGCGCCTCAGCGCGTCGAGCGCGGGCCGCGCGGTCTCGAGGAGCTCACGCCGGCCCGACGATCGCGCGGCGAGCTCCACCGCGCGCGGCCCGAGCCGGTAGGCGCCGCCGCGGCCCTGCTCGAGATACCCGCGCGCCGCGAGCGTCCGCAGCAGCGGCAGCAGGCTGCTCTTCGGCGTCTCGACGCCGAGCGCGAGGTCCTTGAGCGTGACGCCGTCGCGATTGGCCGCGGTGAGCTCCAGGATGTCGATCACACGGTCGGTCGCGCGATGCCGGGTGCCGTTGACGGGGGCCTTCTTCACGCGGGCCGCTCCTTGCCCGAATCCCGAATCGCGTTCGGCATTCGGTCCCGGGACTATAGCGCGATTCCGGGGCGCGCGCCGGGTTTATAGTCCCGGCACCATCCGGACCGGAGCTGGACCCAGGAGGGAATGGCGATGAAGTCATCGCGTTCTCTGATCCCTGTCGCGCTCCTCACCGTCGCGGCGTCGCTCGTCGCCGCTCCCACCACCGCCGTCGCGCAGAACGTCATCAAGTTCGGCGTGTCGACGCCGCTCTCGGGGCCGGCCGCGCCGTGGGGCATCCCCCACAAGAACGCGACCGAGCTCATCTTCGAGGAGGTCAACCAGCAGGGCGGCCTCGACGTGGGCGGCAAGAAATACAAGCTCGAGGTCGTCGCGTACGACCACAAGTACGTGATCGCCGAGGGCGTGGCCACGGTGAACCGGCTGATCGCCAAGGACAACGTGAAGTACCTCTCGATCCTCGGCGGGTCGGTGGTGAAGGCCGCGGAGGAGACCGTCAACGAAGGGCGCGTGCTGAACCTGCCGCTCGCCTACGCCGACGGGCTCGTCAGCCCGAAGAACCCGCTCACCTTCCACGCGTTCCCGTCCCCGCCGGAGACGACCGCGTTCTGGAAGTGGATCAAGGAGAAGCACCCGCAGATCAAGCGCATCGCGACGCTGTCTCCGAACGACGACACCGGCTGGTGGTCGATCAAGGTCGAGACCGCCTACGTGCAGAAGCTCGGCTACGAGGTCGTCTCGAAGGAGTTCTTCGAGCGCACGACGCAGGACTTCAATCCCGTGCTGCTGCGGATCTTCGCGCAGAAGCCCGACATCATCAGCGTGCTCGCCTCGCCCGCCGGCAGCGTGGGCCTGATCATCAAGCAGTCGCGCGAGCTCGGCTTCAAGGGCCGCTTCATCCACGTCGGCCAGATCGACACGCAGGTGGTGGCGAACATCGCCGGCAAGCAGAACGTCGAGGGCACGTGGGTGCACGGCTTCGTGCAGAGCCCGCTCCCCGAGAAGATCAAGAGCTGGCAGGCCCGCTACACGAAGAAGTACGGCGAGTGGAACGCCACCAGCATCGACTTCGCGAACCCGGCCTTCGCCTTCATCGCCGCGGTGAAGAAGGCGCAGAGCCTCGACCAGAAGAAGATCGCGGACGCGCTCGCGACCGTCGAGTTCGAGAACCTGTGGGGCAAGGCGCACTTCGGCGGCAGGGACTACTACGGCGTCGGCAACCAGATCCTCTATCCGATGCCGTTCTCCGAGGTGAAGGACGGCGTGGCCACGCTCGTCGTGCAGCTCGCGCCGCCACACAACTGAGATGGGGGGAACATACAGGCGCGCCTCCGGCGCGACGCGCCCCCCAAGCCCCCCTGCGCTCCGGGCCGGGAGTGAATCCCGGCCCTCCGCGAGTGCCTAGCCCATGACCGCCGCCCTGCTCGTCCAGAGCGCCGTCATCGGGGTGTCGATCGGCTCGATCTACATCCTGATGGCGCTCGGGCTCACGCTGATGTTCGGCATGATGCACATCATCAACTTCGCGCACGGCGCGGTGTACATGCTGGGCGCGTTCGTCATCTACTACGTGTTCTTCCAGGGCGGCGCGCCGTACTTCGCGGCGTTCCTGCTCGCGATGGTGCTGCTCGGCGCGTTCGGCTACCTGATCGAGCGCTCGATCTACCGGCCGATCAAGGGCGGCATCGAGCCGACGCTCGTCGCGCTGATCGCGCTGACCACGTTCCTGCAGGCGGCCGGGTATCCGGTCTTCGGTCAGCTCGACAAGCACGTGCCGCCCGTGTTCGAGGGCACGAAGAACGTCCTCGGCGTGATGATCTCGGTCGAGCGCCTGATGATCATCCCGGTCGCGGCGGCGCTCGTGATCGGCCTCTATCTCTTCATCAACAAGACCCGGCTCGGTGGCGCGATGCGCGCCATCGAGCAGGACAAGGAAGCGGCCGCGCTCCAGGGCGTGAACGTCGACATGGTCAACGGGCTCGCGTTCGGCGTCGGCTTCGCGCTCGCGGCGGCGGCCGGCGCCTTGATGGCGCCGATCTTCAAGCTCGATCCGATGATGGGCGAGCAGCCGCTCTTGAAGGCGTTCATCATCATCATCCTCGGCGGGCTCGGCAGCATCCCCGGCGCGATCCTCGGCGGGCTCATGCTCGGCCTCATCGACTCGATCGTCGCGACCGCGCTCGGTGCCGAGCCGGCGTTCCTGCTGAGCTTCGTGTTCATCATCCTGGTGCTGCTCTTCCGGCCGACCGGTCTCTTCGGACAGGCCACGTGATCCGGCGCGTCGTGCTCGCGGTCGCGCTGCTGGGGGCGCTGCTCGTGCCGCAGGTCGGCAACGACTACTACGTGCACCTCTTCGCGCTGGTCTTCATCAACGTGATCCTCGCGGCGAGCCTCCGCCCGTCGCTCACGTGCGGCCAGCTCAACATCGGCCACTCCGGCTTCATGTGCATCGGCGCCTACACGTCCGCGCTGCTCGCGAAACACTACGCGCTGCCCTTCGAGCTCACGCTGGTGATCGGCGCGCTGCTCGCGGCGCTCGTCGGGACCGCGATCGGTTACCCGTCGCTCAGGCTGCGCGGAGTCTACTTCGCGATGGTGACGGTGGCCTTCGTGGAAGTGATCCGGCTCATCGCCGCGATCTGGGTGCCGCTCACCCGCGGCAACAGCGGGCTCTCCTCGATCCCGAAGCCGAACCTGCTCGGGACGACGCTCACGACGCGCGCGGGCCAGTACTACTTGATCGTGGCGCTGACCGTCGTCACGCTGCTGATCCTCTGGAAGCTCGAGCAGAGCCGGCTCGGACTCATCTGGAAGGGCATCGGCATGGCCGATCACCTCGCGCAGTCGCTCGGCGTGAACATCGCCGCGTACAAGCTGCTCGCGTTCATGATCGGCTGCTTCTTCGCGGGCGTGGCCGGCGCCCTGTACGCGCACTTCATCCGGTTCCTGTTCCCGCCGGAGTTCGGCTTCCTCGTCGCGACCAACATCCTCGTCTACAACTTCGTCGGCGGGCGCGGCCATTTCATCGGGCCGATCGTCGGCGCGATCTTCCTCTCGCTGCTCTCCGAGCCGTTCCGCGGCAGCGCGTACGAGACGATCTTCTTCTCGATCGCGATGCTCCTCACGATCCTGTTCCTGCCCGGCGGGATCATCACGCTGCCCGGCAAGCTCGCCGGATTCCGCTGGGGACGGGCGGCGTCGGCGCCGACGCCGAGCCCCGCGGGCTGATCCGTGGCCCTCCTCGAGACGCGCGGCCTCACCAAGCACTTCGGCGGCCTCGCCGCCGTCCAGGGCGTCGACCTCGCGGTCGGCGACGGCGAGATCGTCGGGTTGATCGGTCCCAACGGCGCCGGCAAGACCACGTGCTTCAACCTGCTCTCGGGATTCCTGCCGCCCACGAGCGGCACCATCCACTTCGCGGGCGAGGACATCACCGGGCTCCGGTCGCACGCGATCGTGCGGCGCGGGCTCGTACGCACGTTCCAGCACACCACGCTGTTCCAGGACATGACCGCGCTTGAGAACGTGCTGCTCGGCCTGCATCTGCACAGCGCGACCGGACTTCGCCACGCCCTGTTCAGCCGGGAGAGCTTCCCGCGCGAGGAGATCGAGCAGTGCCGCACGGTGCTCGACTTCACCGGGCTCGGCGCGCACGCCGATCAGCTCGCGCGCAACCTGCCGCACGGCCACCAGCGCATCCTCGGGATCGCGATGGCGCTCGCCGCGCGCCCGCGGCTCCTGTTGCTCGACGAGCCGGTCACCGGAATGAATCTCGACGAGAGCGGCCGCGTGATGGCGCTGGTCAAGACCATCCGCGACCGTGGCACCACGATCCTGCTCGTCGAGCACAACATGAAGGCCGTCATGGGCACGTGCGGCCGGATCGTCGTCCTCAACTTCGGGCAGAAGCTCGCCGAGGGCACGCCGGCGGAGGTGAGCACGAATCCCGCGGTGATCGAGGCCTACCTCGGGGCCGGGCTCGAGCATGCTCGAAGTTAGAGACCTGCGCGTCCGTTACGGCGCCGTCGAGGCGGTCAAGGGCGTCTCGTTCGACGTCGGCGAGGGCGCGATCGTGAGCCTGATCGGCGCGAACGGCGCGGGCAAGACCACGAGCCTGCGCGCGCTCAGCGGGCTCGTGAAGCCGAGCGGCGGCGACGTGCTCTTCGAGAAATCGTCGGTGGTCGGCCTGGCGCCGCACGAGATCGTGCGCCTCGGAATCGCGCACGTCCCGGAAGGGCGGCGGCTCTTCCCGAAGATGACCGTGCTCGAGAACCTGAGGATGGGCGCCTATCTCCGGACGCAGAAGACCGACGTGGGCGCGACGCTCGCGATGATCTACGAGCACTTCCCGATCCTCAAGCAGCGTGGCGCGCAGCGCGCCGGCTCGCTGTCGGGCGGCGAGCAGCAGATGCTCGCGATCGCGCGCGCGCTGATGACGCGCCCGAAGCTCCTGCTGCTCGACGAGCCGTCGATGGGGCTCTCGCCGATCATGACGGCCGAGATCGCGAAGATCATCCGGCAGATCAACACGCTGAACGTCTCGATCGTGCTGGTCGAGCAGAACGCGATGCTCGCGCTGACGCTGGCGCGCTACGGCTACGTGCTGGAGACGGGCAGCCTCGTCCTCCAGGGCGACGCGAGCGATCTCCTCCGCGACGAGGGTGTGCGAAAGGCCTATCTCGGCATGTGAGACACTGCCGAACCATGCGAGCCGTGATCTGCAACGCATGGGGACCGATCGACAGCTTGACGATCGCCGACGTCCCGCCGCCGAAGCCGGGCGCCGGCGACGTGCTCATCGACGTGAAGGCGACGGCGGTGAACTACGCCGATTCGCTACTGGTGGCCGGCCAGTACCAGACGAAGCCGCCGCTGCCCTTCAGCCCGGGTCTCGAGACCGCCGGCGTCATCGCCGCGTGCGGCGACGGCGTCAGCCGCTTCAAGCCCGGCGATCGCGTGATGGCGATCCTTCCGTACGGCGGCCTCGCCGAGATGGCGGTCGCGCCCGAGGCGGAGACGTTCGCGATCCCCGACACGATGAGCTTCGACGAGGCCGGCGCGTTTCCCGTCGCGTACATCTCGAGCGACGTCGCGATCCGCTGGCAGGGACGGCTCGAGGCCGGCGAGACCATGCTCGTGCTCGGCGCCGCCGGCGGCGTCGGTCTCACCGCGGTCGAGATCGGCAAGGCGATGGGCGCGCGCGTGATCGCCGCCGCGAGCACCGCCGAGAAGCTCGCGGTCGCGCGCGAGCACGGGGCCGACGACGTCATCGACTACTCGCGCGAGAAGCTCACCGAGCGCGTGATGGCGCTCACCAACGACAGGGGTGTCGACGTCTGCTTCGACCCGGTCGGCGGCGATCTGTTCGACGCCGCGCTGTCGTCGCTCGGCTGGGGCGGGCGCATGCTGCTCGTCGGCTTCGTCGGCGGGGTGCCGAAGATTCCGGCGAACCGCTTGCTCGTGAAGCATCGCTCGGCGCTCGGCTCGTCGCTGCGCTATTTCCGCTGGCACGCGCCGGAGAAGCTCCAGCGCTCGGTCGAGGCGCTGATGCAGTGGTACCGGGAAGGAAAGCTTCGCCCCGAGGTCACGCATCGCCTGCCGCTCGAGCGAAGCGTCGAGGCCATCCGCCTGCTGACCGACCGCAAGGCGCACGGCAAGGTGGTCGTCGTCGTGGAGAAGGCCTGATGGAGATCCGCCTCGCACGTCCGAGCGCGCACGTCGCGGTCATCACGATCGACAATCAGCCCCGGCTCAACGCGATGACCCGGCAGATGCTCGCCGATCTCGGCCGCCTCTGGGACGAGCTCGCGCAGGACGACTCCCGGTGCATCGTGGTGACCGGCGCGGGCGAGCGCGCGTTCAGCGCCGGCGCCGATCTGAGCGGCGACCTCTCCGCGCGCGAGCAGATGGCGAAGATCATCAGCCACGCGCTGCTCAAGTACGACACCTTCGCCAAGCCGATCGTGGCCGCCGTCAACGGCGACTGCGTCGGCGGCGGGCTCGAGCTGATGCTCGCGTCGGACATCCGCGCCGCGGCGCCGAGCGCGCGGTTCGGTCTCCCCGAGGTGAAGTGGTCGATCTATCCGTTCGGCGGCGCCACGATCAAGCTCATCCAGCAGACCGGCCACGTCCACGCGATGGAGCTGCTGCTCACCGGCAAGCTGATCGACGCGAACGAAGCCGCGCGCATCGGGCTGATCAACCGCGTCGTCCCGGCCGCCGACCTCATGACGTGGGCGCTGGACACGGCCGAGTCGATCGCCGCCAACAGCCCGAGCGCGGTGCAGGCGGTGAAGCGGCAAATCAGCGCGACGATCGCGGACCACGCGCGCACGCGCGAGGTCCTCGATCAGGAGCTGGGCGACAGCGTGCGCGCGAGCCCGCACTTCGCCGAGGGCGTCGCGGCGTTTCGCGAAAAGCGCCGTCCCAATTACCGTTAGCGTGTCCGTCCCGGGCAAGGGCGGCAGGGCCGGCGTACGCTGTAGGGGTCGTGGCTCAGAAGTCGGACTGCGAGGTCGCCGCGCGACCTCGTGTCTTCCATTCGCCCCTGACCCCTGCAGCGTACGCCGGCCCTGCCGCCCTTGCCCTCGCGCGGGGTACAACTCACAAACTCGCGCGGGATGCACCTCTCGTATCAGAACCCGAGGTGAACGGCTGACGTGAACCCAGGGATGCCGGCGAGTCGGACGCTCGGAGGCCTGCTCGACGAGGTCGCCGCGGCGCGCCGGCACGCCGAGGCTGTCGTCTTTCGCGACGCGCGGATCACCTACGCGGAGCTTCAGGCGCGCGTCGATGAATGGACGCGCGCGCTGCTCGCCTGCGGCGTGAGGCGTGGCGATCACGTCGCGGTCCTCCTGCCCAACCGGCCGGAGTGGATCATTGCGGCATTCGCGATCGCCCGGATCGGCGGCGTCACCACCGCCATCAGCACGTTCTCGACGCCGCGCGAGCTCGCGTGGACGCTGGAGCACTCGGAAGCGACCGCGCTCGTCACCGTCGGATCGTTTCGGGGACGCGAGTACCTCGCGCCGCTGCACGACCTGTGTCCCGAGCTCGACCGCTGCGCTCCCGGTGAGCTGGCGAGCGCGCGCCTCCCGAGCTTGCGTACCGTCGTGTGCGTCGATCCGCTCGGACACGCGGGCGGCCGGTTCTCGCCCGACGGCGTGTTGTCGCTCGACGGCTTCCTCGCGCGCGGCGCGGCCACGTCACCCGGCGCGCTCGAAGCGGCGCGCCGCGCCGTCACGCCGGACGACATCTGCTACGTCCTCTACACCTCCGGATCGACGGCGACGCCGAAAGGCGTGACGCTCGCGCACGGCGGCGTGATCGAGAACGGCTTCGCCATCGGCGAGCGCCAGCACCTCGGCGCGGCCGATCGGCTGTGGCTCGCGGTGCCGCTCTTCTGGTCCTTCGGCTCCGCGAACGCGCTGCCCGCGATCCTCACGCACGGCGGGTGCGTGGTGCTGCAGGAGAGCTTCGAGGCCGGCGAAGCGCTGGAGCTGCTCGACCGCGAGCGCTGCAGCGTCTACTACGGCATGGCGAACATGGCGCGCGCGATGCTCGAGCATCCCGACCGCCCGCGCCGCGCGCTCGCGTCGATGCGCACGGGCCTGACGATCGGATTGCCGGAAGACGTCGCGATGACGATGGACGCCGTCGCCGCGCGCGAGCTCTGCAACGTGTACGGCTCGACGGAGACGTACGGCAACTGCGCGGTGACCGACGCTCACGATTCCCGTGACGCTCGTCTGACGACGCAGGGCCGTCCCCTCCCCGGCATGGACATTCGCGTCGTCCATCCCGAGCGCCGGACCGTGCTGCCCGCCGGCGACGTCGGCGAGCTCTGCATCCGCGGCCACGTCACGCCCGGCTACCTCCACGCCCCGGAGGCGACCGCGCAGGCGTTCGACGCCGACGGCTACTTCCTGAGCGGCGATCTCGGCCTGATCGGCGACGACGGCCGTGTCCGCTTTCGCGGACGCCTCAAGGAGATGATCAAGACGGGCGGGATCAACGTGGCGCCGCTCGAGGTCGAGGCGATCCTGCTGCAGCATCCGGACGTCGCGCAGGCCTTCGTGGTCGGCGTCCCCGACCGCGACAAGGGCGAGCTCGTGGCAGCCGCGCTCGAATTGCGCACCGGCGCAACGGCCGACGCGAGCGCGATCACCGCGTTCTGCCGCGAGCGCCTGGCGAGCTACAAGGTGCCCGCGCGCGTCGCGTTCAGAAAGGCCGAGGAGCTCCCGCGCACGCCGACGGGCAAGATCCACAAGCCCGGGCTGCGGCAGGAGCTGACCCGGGAAACCTGACCCCGCGGCGCGTGGCGCAATGGGTCTTGCTCCCGGCGCAGGATCGGGTACGATCACGCCCCACCAAGGGTCGTCATGCAGCGGTACATCGCACGGCGCGCTCTGGAGAGCCTCCTGGCCCTCTGGGTCATGAGCCTCGTTGTGTTCACGCTGGCCCGCTTCACCGGCAATCCGCTCGACGTGATGCTGCCGCTCGAAGCGACGCCGGAGGATTACGCGCGGGTCGCGAAGCACTGGGGCCTCGACCAGCCGCTCTACACGCAGTACGCGATCTTCATCACCCGCGCGCTGCAGGGTGACTTCGGCATGTCGTGGAAGTGGCCGGGACGCACCGCGATGGGCCTGGTCGCGGAGCGGCTGCCGGCGACGCTGCAGCTCGCGGGCTTCGCCCTCCTCATCAGCGTGCTGATCGCGTTGCCCGTCGGTGTGTTGTCGGCGGTGAAAAAGGGCACGGGTTGGGACGCGGGAGCGAAGGTCATCGCGCTGCTCGGTCAGTCCCTCCCGGGCTTCTGGCTCGGCATCGTGCTGATGTGGATTTTTGCCGTCCACCTCGGATGGTTCCCGACCTCGGGCCAGGGCGGGATCCAGTACATGATCCTGCCCGCGATCACCCTCGGCTGGTTCCAGGTCGCCGCGATGATGCGGCTCGTCCGCTCCTCGATGCTCGAAGTGCTCGACACCGAGTTCGTGAAGCTCACGCGCATCAAGGGACTCTCGGAATGGAAGGTCGTCTGGAAGCACTGCCTGCGCAACGCCGGGATCGCGCCGCTCACGTACTTCGCGATCATCGCGGGCGTGCTCATGACGGGCTCGGTCGTGACGGAAAGCGTCTTCTCCTGGCCGGGGACCGGTCTGCTCGTCATCGACGCCGTGCGGGCGCGTGACTTCCAGGTCGTCCAGGCCGTCGTCATCGTCTTCGCCGGCATCTTCATCTTCACGAACCTGCTGGTCGACATCCTGTATGCCTACCTCGACCCTCGCATTCGCCTTCGCTGAGGAGCTCCGATGGCAACCATAACCATCCCGTGGTACGCGCCGCCGCGCGTCGCGCACGCGTTGCGACAGGCGCGGCGCTATCCGATCGTGTCGATCTTCATCCTCACGTTCTTCCTCGTGGTCCCGGCCGTGCTCGCGCCCCAGGTCGCGCCCCACGATCCGCTCAAGGGCTCGCTCTCCAAACGGCTGAAGGGTCCGGTCTGGCAGCAGGGCGGCAGCATCGAATACCCGCTCGGGACCGACAAGCTCGGCCGCGACATCCTGAGCCGCATGATCTACGGCGCGCGGGTCTCGCTCGCCGTGTCGATCGTGGCGATCTTCGTGGGCGGCGCGATCGGCACCGGCCTCGGGCTGATGTCCGGCTACTTCGGCGGCCGCGTCGACGCGCTGCTCATGCGCCTGGTCGACATCTCGCTGTCCTTACCGACGATCCTGCTCGCGCTGGTGCTCGTGGCCGCCGTGGGCCCGAGCTTCTGGACGGTGATCACCGTCCTGGTCGTGCTGTTGTGGGCGCGCTACGCGCGCCTCGTGCGCGGCGAGACGCTGACGATCAAGGAGCGTGACTTCATCGCGCGCGCCCGCGTGGCGGGCGCGTCGCACACGCGGATCATGACGAAGTACCTCCTGCCGAACGTCGTCAACTCGCTGATCGTCCTCGCGACGCTGCAGGTCGGCTACGTCATCCTGCTCGAGTCGGCGTTGAGCTTCCTCGGCGCAGGACTTCCCCGTCCCACTCCCGCCTGGGGCCTCATGGTCGCCGACGGGCGCGAGCTGATCGTCACCGCCTGGTGGGTCTCGATGTTCCCCGGTCTCGCGATCATGCTCACCGTGCTCTCGCTGAACCTGCTCGGCGACTGGCTGCGCGATCATCTCGATCCCAAGCTCCGGAACGTCTAGGAGGCCTCGATGAGACGCAACACGTTCGTCGTGTTGATGCTGTGCGCCGTCGTCGCGGTGGCATTGGTCGCGGGGGCCGTGCTGACCCCCGCCTCGGCCCAGGGCCAGCGGCTGGTGTTCGCCTCCGCCGGGTTCGAGGACAACAACCGGTTCTGGATGATCTCCCGGCCCGATCACATCCAGTACGATCCGTTCCTGGAGACGCTCCTCGACGTCGATCCGAAGACCGGCGAGTACGTCCCGCGACTTGCGGAGAAATGGTCGGTGAGTGCCGACCTCACGGAATACACGTTCCACCTGCGCAAGAACGTCCCGTTCCACTTCGGGTACGGGCCGTTCACCGCGAAGGACGTGGTGCATTCTCACGCGATGATGATGCGTCCGGAGGCGACGGCGACGCTGGCGGGGTTCTGGCGTCAGGTGGAGGAAGTGAAGGCCGTCAACGACCACCAGGTCGTCTTCCGGTTCAAGCGGCCGACCACGGTCATGCCGTACGCGGCCTCGCGCGCCGGAGATCTTCGGATCGTCAGCAAGGCCCAGTGGGACAAGGAAGGCGACGCGGGGTTCGACAAGCGACCGGCCGGGACCGGCTCGTACCGCTACGTGGGACGACAGCAAGGCCTGTCCATCACGTTCGAGCGGGTGGACAACCACTGGAAGGGTGAGCGGCCGGCGTACAAGGAGCTGGTCTTCCGGATCGCTCGCGAAGACGCGACACGCCTGGCGCTGCTGCTGGCGGGCGAAGCGCACGTCGGCGACCTTCCCCGCGAGCTGCAGAAGGACGCCGTCAAGAAGGGCATGAAGATCCACTCGTCCACGTTCGCGGTGGACTGGATGACCGTGTACCTCGGCGGGCAGTACTACATGCCGGGCGACACGGCGTTCAAGCCGGACGTGGCCTGGACCAAGAAGCCGGTGCGGCAAGCGCTCAACATGGGCATCAACCGCAAGGAGCTGCTGAACACGGCGTTCGCCGGGCGGGGATCGATGGCGTACGTGACCGGCTGGAACGAACAGTCCGAGGGCTACAACCCCGAGTGGAAGAGCCGGTTCGACCAGATGTACGGCTTCAACCCGGCGAAAGCCAAGGACCTGCTCAAGCAGGCGGGGTATGGCCCGGGGCAGCTCAAGTTCAAGATCATCGCCTTCACCGAGCCCGGCGAGTCGGAAGGGCCGCAGGTCGCGGAGGCGCTCGGCATCTACTACAAGGACATCGGCGTCGAGACCGAGATCGAGGTGCTCGACTGGGCCAAGGTGCGGGACATGTTCCGCAAGAAGACGATCCAGTGCTGCATCTGGCCCAACATCATCTCCTGGCGCCCCGCCGAGGAGTGGGTCCGGATCAGCTACTACAGCAAGAGTCCGAACCACCACTACGAAAACGAGTTCATCGACAAGCAGTACGACCTCCTGCGGAACGCCATCCGGCCCGCGGACCGGCAGCGCATCGCGCGCACGATCGGCGACCACCTCTTCGATGAGTTCGCGGACATCCCGCTCTTCTGGTTCTCGAACGAGGTCGTGGCGAATCCCAAGATGGTCGCCGAGTGGACGTATCCCGGGTCGGGCGCCGGTCGGTCGACGCACTGGCACCTCATCAAGCCCGGGAAGTAAGTGCCGAGAACGATCGGCGACGTCATCCTCGACGTCGACGACCTTCACACCTACTGCTTCACGCGGTGGGGGACGGTGAAGGCCGTCGACGGGGTGAGCTTTGTCCTCCGCGAGGGTGAGGCGCTCGGCATCGTGGGCGAGTCGGGGTGCGGCAAGACGATGACGTCGCTGTCGTTGTTGAAGCTGCTCCCCCGGCCCGTCGCGCGCATCGTCAAGGGCTCGATCAAGCTCCAGGGCGAGGACCTCGTCCCGAAGTCGGAGAAGGAGATGCGCCGCATCCGCGGGCGGCGCATCTCCATGATCCTGCAGGACCCGCAGACGTCGCTGAACCCGGTCTTCACGATCGGCAACCAGCTCATCGAGGCGATCCAGATCCATCACGACGAGCGCAAGCGCTCGCTGGTCCGCCGCGCGATCGACGGCCTGAAGCAGGTGCGCGTGGCGGCGCCGGAGCAGCGGGTCGACGACTATCCGCACCAGATGAGCGGCGGGATGAAGCAGCGCGTGGTCGGCGCCATCGCGATCTCGTGCGAGCCGAAGATCATCATCGCGGACGAGCCGACGACGTCGCTCGACGTGACGATCCAGGCGCAGTACCTGCGCCTGCTGCGCGAGATCCAGGAAGCGACGAATCTGTCGCTCATCTTCATCACGCACGACTTCGGGATCGTCGCGAAGATGTGCGACCGCGTGATGGTGATGTACGCGGGGCGCGTGGTCGAGAGCGGGCCCGTGCGGGACATCTTCAACCGCCCGTCGCACCCGTACACGCAGGCGCTGCTCAGTTCGGTGCCGAGCATGGACGAGGACGTCGAGCGGCTCTACTCGATCGGCGGCCAGCCCCCGGCGCTGTGGGATCTGCCGCTCGGCTGCCGCTTCGCCGCGCGCTGCGCACACGCGGAGGATCGCTGCCGGCAGGAGTACCCGCCGGCGGTGAAGGTCGGCCAGGAGCACACCGCGTCCTGCTGGCTCGCGAAGGGCTCATGAGCGCGCCGGTCCTTCAGGTGCAGGCGCTGAAGAAGCACTTCCCGGTCACGCAGGGCGTGATCTGGTCGAAGGTCCTCGGATGGGTGAAGGCCGTCGACGGGATCACGTTCTCGGTGCCGCAGGGCGAGACGCTCGCGATCGTCGGCGAGTCGGGCTGCGGCAAGACGACGACGGCGAAGCTCATCCTGCGTCTCGAGGAGCCGACGGAAGGGCACGTGCTCGTCGACGGGCAGGACATCCACACGCTCAAGGGCGGCGCGCTGAAGAGCTATCGCACGACCGTCCAGGCCGTGTTCCAGGATCCGTGGTCGTCGCTGAGCCCGCGCATGCGCGTGCGCGACATCGTGGCGGAGCCGCTGGTGATCAACGGCGACGTCGCGTCCGACATCGTCAAGGCGCGCGTCGCCGAAGCGCTCGACCGCGTCGGGCTGAGGCCGCAGCAGGCGAACCTGTATCCCCACGAGTTCAGCGGCGGCCAGCGTCAGCGCATCGCGGTGGCGAGCGCGCTCGTGTCGAACCCGAAGCTGATCATCCTCGACGAGCCGGTCTCCGCGCTCGACGTCTCGATCCGCGCGCAGATCATGAACCTGCTCGTCGACCTCCAGAAGCAGTACGGCGTGAGCTACCTGCTCATCGCGCACCACCTCGCGACCACCCGCTACATGGCGAACGAGGTCGCGGTGATGTACCTCGGGAAGATCGTCGAGCGCGCGCGCACGAAGGAGCTCTTCAAGAGCCCGCTGCATCCGTACACGAAGGCGCTGTTCTCCGCCGCGCTGCCCGCGCATCCCGACGTCGTGCGCGAGGAGATCGTGCTCTCGGGCGAGGTCCCGTCGCCGATCAACCCGCCGTCCGGCTGCCGCTTCCACCCGCGCTGCGCGTTCGCGATGCCGAAGTGCGCGCAGGAGGAGCCGAAGGATCTCGATATGGCTCCGGGCCACATGGTGGCCTGCCACCTGTACTGAGCGTCGGCAGACTCGTTCACCGCAATAGGCTGCGACGCCACGCTGGATATCACGTGGCCGCACCTCGGAAAAGCATGAAAATTCTGCAGACCGGCCGTGATACACAGACCGGCATATCCCCATACATAGTTCTGTATAAATCACGTTCGGCATGTGGGATTCGCGTGATTCGAATGCACACGGTATCTCAGAAGAGGACGCCGCCGGCACACAAGGATCTCGGACAATGACTTTCGGAACCTGGATCGCAAGCTTCGTCCTCTTCTGTCTTGTCACACGCGTCGCTCTGACGTACCTCGTGGCCCGGGCTACGCGCCGCCTTCATCAGAGAGCCATCGACGCTGCTGGGAGCCTTCAGCAGCTGGAGACTGACCATCGTGAACTATTGCGTCGCCGTGGTGAGGCTTTGGTCCTATGCGATCCGCCTCTAATTGGCGCGCTGGGTCCGCCGCGATTCGTGCCGCTCGTGATCGCGTTGGTGTCCCTCGCCGTGGCGGCACCCCGCGCGGAGGCGCAACGGCCACCGAGCGCATCCGAGGTTGCGAGCTATACCGGACTCCACGCCGCGTCTCATCGCGGAGACGTAAGCGCGCTGCGGTCGCTGATCGTGGCGCGCGCGGATCTCGACGCCCGTGACGCCGCCGGCCGGACGCCGCTGCACGTCGCTACCTTCGCGCGCCGGCGTGACGCGATCCGCGTGCTGGCTGGCGCCGGCGCGTCGCTCGACGCGCTGGAGAACGACCGGTACGACGCGGTCACGATCGCGGCGGTCGCCGACGACGAAGAGACGCTACGCGTGCTGCTGTCGGTCGGCGCGAGCGCCAAGCTCGTCACCAGCCGTTACGACGGCACCGCGCTGATCGCCGCCGCGCATCTCGGTCACGACGGCGTGGTGAAGCAGCTCATCGCCGCCGGCGCGCCGCTGGACCACGTCAACAACCTCCACTGGACCGCCGTCATCGAAGCGATCGTCCTGGGCGACGGCGGTCCACGGCACGTCGAAACGCTGCGCGCACTGGTTGCCGCCGGTGCGTCGACGAAGCTCGCCGACCGTGAGGGCCGCACGCCGCTCCAACTCGCGGAAGCGCGCGGCTACGCGGCGATGGTCGAGATCCTGCACCGCGGCCGCTAGAACGCGGTGTTCGTGAGCGTCGGCCAGAGCGACGACATGAAGATCACGAGCACCGCGGCCCAGCTCGAGTCCTTGATCGTGTAGAGGAACAGCGGCATCCACGCGAGCGGCGAGATCGGCTTGAGGATCTGGATGTACGGATTCACCGCGCGGTAGAGCGTCGGCGAGAGCCCGAGGAAGACGCCGAGGAAGATCGCGGTCACCGACGCGGTGAGATAGCCGATCGCGAGCCGGCCGAGGCTCGACAGGAACTGGAGGCCGATCCCCTTGTCGTTCGGGCCGTTGTTGTAGAACGGGTTCGACAGCATCTCGACCGCCGTCTTCGCGACCGCCGCCGGCCCGGGCAGACCCTTCCCGGGCTTGTTGCCGGCGACGGAGGCCTGCCAGATACCGAGGAAGACGATCGCCAGCAGCAGCGAGTAGCAGATCACGCGCACGCGGTCCTTACTCACGGCTCACGCCCGCTTGATCGGGAACGAGCTCAGGTACTCGGCCGCCTTGTCGGGATCGAAGACCTTCGCCTTGCCGAGCACGAACGTGTGCTTCACCGACGCGCTCTCCGGCGCCTTCTTACCGAGGCCCTTCAGGGCGTCGCGGCACGCGGTGGCGAGGAACACGTCGGCCGCCACCTTCTTGTAGTCGACGTCCTGCTTCAGATACCCCCAGCGCTTCATCTGCGTGAGGATCCACACCGCCATCGAGTGATACGGGAACGGATCGAAGTCGATGCGGTCGGGCACGGTCTTCGTGTTGCCGAGCCCGTCCGGATACACGCCGGTCAGGATCTGCTCGAGCACCTCGACCGGCTGGTTGAGGAAGTTGCGCGGCGCGATCGCGGACGCGATGGCCTTGCGGATCTGCACGTCCTTGTCGGGATCGACGCCGGCCTCCGCGAGCACGTAGCGCAGCAGGAAGTTGTGCATCGAGTAGTCGAACGGCACGCCGAACTTGAAGCCCTTCATGTCGGCGGCGCTCTTCACACCCTTGTGCTTGTTGGCGAGCGTGATCGCCTGCCCGTTGATGTTCTCGACGGCCGGCATCACGTACGGCGTCGACTGCGAGCCGACGCCCATCGAGATCGCGAGCGGCATCGGCGAGAGCATGCGAGCGCGGCCGCCGCCGTCGACGCGCCGACGCGCGCGAGGAATTGCCGCCGTCCGATCTCTCCGCCGAACACCGCGAGCTCGATGGCCCGCTCGATCCGTTGCTCGTCCACAGGCATCTCCTTTGAATGGCACGGGCCCCGGGCGCTCAAGCGCCCGCCCGTGCCGGTGCCTCGCTTCGCTCGATTTCGGAGAGGGCGCCCGGACAAACGAAAGGCGCCTCGCGTGTCGCAGGCGCCCTTGCCAGCGTTGACGCCGACGACGGCGGCGGCGTTGGCGTCACTTCTTCTCACCGCAAGCGGTATGCCGCACCCGATCGTGGGCGCGGCGCTCGACGCGCACGCCTGAAAACCGCGCCATTGCAAGGCATCGCGCCGCGTCACGCGCCGCCGGACGGCAGCGCACGGCGCGTTCGCAGGCGCGCAAATCAGAGGCAGCCAGGGTGTCGGCTGCTCGCGGCGTAGGCAGCGCGCGCCCCGCGTCGTGTGCAAGCAGCCGGTTTCGCGCGCACCGCGCTTCGGCATATGCTTTGCCGCCGGGACGACCTCCCGGAACCATGCTGCTCGCCGTCAACGGAACGCTCATGCGGGGACTCGAGCTCAACGGCAATCTGCTCGCCGCCGGCGCGCGCTTCGTGCGCGAGACGCGCACCAGGCCGGTCTATCGGCTCTGGTCGATCGGCGACCGTCATCCGGCGATGGTGCGCGTCGCGACCGGCGGCGTGGCCGTCGCGGTCGAAGTGTGGGACGTTCCGGCGGCGGGTCTGGCCGACATCCTCGTCAAGGAGCCGCCGGGACTCAGTATCGGAAAGGTGACGCTCGAAGACGGCGAGGAAGTGCTCGGCGTGCTCGGCGAGCCGATCCTGTGCGAAGACCAGCGTGAGATCACGCAGCACGGAGGGTGGCGCGCGTACGTCGCCGCCAAAGGAGGCGTCTCATGAAGCGTCTCGTCGCTGTCGTCGCGAGTGTCGTCGTCGTCCTCGGCATCGGGTTCTACGCGGTCGCGCAGCAGCCCTACCAGCTCACGCCGATGGACGAGGCGCAGCGCGACCGCGCGGTCTCGGTCGGCGGCGCGAAGTACCACGTGCTGCCCGCCACGCTCGACACCACGCAGTGGGGCTGGCTCGACCCGAACGAGAAGCCGAAGCTCGTGGTGAACTCCGGCGACACCGTCGCGATCGAGACCATGATGCACGCGCACAACGCGATCCAGCCCGGCTCGACGATGGACGACATCGTGAAGCTGCGGCTCGCGAACCCCGGCGGCGGCCCGCACTCGGTCACCGGCCCCATCTACGTGAACGGCGCCGAGCCCGGCGATACGATGGAGATCCGGATCAAGAAGATCGTGCCGAAGGCGTTCGCGACGAACTTCCATCTCCCGGGCTCGCAGTTCCCGACCGTCGGCCAGCTCGCGCCAGAATTTCCGACCGGGTTCGTGCGCTACTACTACCTCGACTGGGACAAGAAGCAGGCGGAGTTCAAGCCCGGCATCACGATCGACCTGCAGCCGTTCCCCGGCACGATCGCGGTCGGCCCGGATCCGAACGAGCCCGCGCCGAAGGCCGGTCCGCCGATCAAGGACGCGAAGGGCCGCACGAGCACGCTGCGCCCGTGGAAGAACGGCTCGAACATGGACATCAACGAGCTGCAGGAAGGCACGACGCTCTACGTGCAGGTCTTCGTCAAGGGCGGCCTCATCTGGACAGGTGACTCCCACTGCCGTCAGGGCAACGGCGAAGTGAACCTCACCGCGCTCGAGTGCGCGTATCGCGAGTTCGTGATCCAGCCGGTCGTCCGCAAGGACATCAAGGTCGACTTCCCGCGCATCGAGACCGCGACGCACTGGATCATGACCGGCTTCGACGAGGACCTGAACGAAGCGATGAAGATCGCGACCAGAGAAACCGTGAGCTTTCTTGCATCGCAAAAGATGATCCCGCTGAGCCGCGACGAGGCGTACGCGCTCACGTCGATGGTCGGCGACTGCCGCGTGAGCCAGGTCGTCGACATCCGCAAGGGCGTCCACTGCATGGTGCCGAAGTCGATCTTCGCCAGGAAGTAGTGTTCCTCCCTCTGCTGGTGGCGGCGACGATCTCCGTCGCCGCCACCACCACCGACCTCCGCGATCTCGTCGCCGCCGTCGGCGGCGATCGCGTGAGCGTCGAGAGCCTCACCGACCCTCGCCAGGATCCGCACACGCTGGAGATCCTTCCCCGCCAGCTCGCGCGCCTGCGCGAGGCGAAGCTGCTCGTGCGGATCGGCCTCGACCACGAGCCGTGGCTGCGGAAGGCACTGGCGCGCGTCGACAGGCGGCCTCAGGACCTCGATCTCTCGCGCGGCATGCTTCTCCTCGGCACCGAGACCCCGCGCCTGCGCGCGGAGCGCGAGGCGCACGTCCACGCGTTCGGCAACACGCACTACTGGCTCGATCCCGCGAACGCGCGCGCGATCGCCGAACGGATCGCCGGTGCGCTCGCGTCGCTCGCCCCCGCCGAGCGCGGCGTGATCGAGGAAAACCGCGCGCGATTCGTCGCGCGCCTCGACGCCGCGCTCCCACGCTGGGAGGCGGTGCTGCGGCCGTTCGCCGGCACGCGCGTGGTCACCGCGCACGACACGTGGCCGTACTTCGCCCGGCGCTTCGGGCTGACGATCGCGGCGACGGTGGAAGAAAAGCCGGGCGTGCCGCCGTCAGCGGCCTACGTGGCGCGGCTCGTCGAGCTGATGCGCGGCGCCGGCGTGCGCGTGATCATCGCCGAGCCGATGGCGTCCGCGGCGCTGCTCAGGCGAATCGCCGAGCAGACCGGCGCGCGCGTGGTGACGCTGGCGCCGTCGGTCGGCGCCGACCCGGAGGCGAGCGACTACCTGACGCTATTCGAGGTGAACGTGCGCCGGCTCGCCGCGGCGCTGGGCTCGTGAGCCACGCGCCGTGAGCGTCGCGCTCGAGATCCTCGCGCTGCCGTTCCTCGCGTGCCTCGTGCTCGCGGGCATCCACGCGTATCTCGGCCTCCACGTGCTCGCGCGCAGCGTGATCTTCGTCGATCTCGCGTTCGCGCAGATCGCGGCGCTCGGCATGGCCGCGGCGCTGCTCGTGGGCCACCCGCTTGGCAGCGACGGCGCGTACGGCTACGCGCTCGCGTTCACCGCGGCGGGTGCGTTGCTGTTCGCTTTTCGACGCGCCGGCGCCGTGCACGGCATGGCGGCCGCGGCGGCGATTCCGCAGGAAGCGATCATCGGCATCGTCTACGCGGTGGCCGCCGCGCTGACCGTGATGGTGCTGGACCGGCTCCCGCAGGGCGGCGAGCAGATCAAGCAGCTCCTCGTCGGCGACGTGCTGGCCGTCGGCCGCGCCGACGTGATCCGGACCGCCGCGATCTACGTGGGCATCGGCGTGGTGCACGGGCTCGCGCGCCGCCCCCTGCTCGCGCTGTCCTTCGGCGGCGAGGTGCGCGCCGCGCGCGCCTGGGACTTCCTCTTCTACTTCACGTTCGGCGTGGTGGTGACGAGCTCGGTGCGGATCGCGGGCGTCCTGCTCGTCTTCGCCTACTTGATCGTTCCCGCCGTCGCGGGCACGCTCGTGAGCTCGACGGTGCGCGGCCGGTTGATCGTCGGCTGGAGTGTCGGCTTCGCGGTCAGCGTGCTCGGGCTCACGGCGTCCTGGGCGTGGGACCTTCCGCCGGGCGCGGCCGTGGTCGCGACGTTCGGCGCGGTGCTGGCGGCGATCAGCCTCGCCCGGGCGGCGGTGCGCCTGGTGGCGCGTGTCCGTGACGAAGGCCCGCGCGCGCTCGCCAGCATCGGCGCGGCGTTCTCCTCACTCGTCGCGGTCGCCGGCGTGTGGCTCGTCATCGCGCCTGGTGGCGATCATCCCTGGCTCGACGCGATCGAGCGCGTCGCGCCGCCGGTGATGACGGCCTTTCTCACGCCGCGCGAGCGCGAGACGCTGGCGCACTCACGCGCGGCCATCGCGCGCGGCACCGCGCAGCTCGAGCAGCTTCGCGTGCTGGAGGCCGACGTGCAGTTCGGCGTGCGCGATCTCGATCCGGACAAGCGCGAGCGGCTGCGGCAGTTTCTCGCCGGGCGCGGCGAGATCGTCGCCGGCGATCGGATGGTCGTGGCCACGCTGCGCCGCCACGCGCGTCAGCGTCAGCGCTTCGTGCTCGGTCTCCCGCTCGCGAGTGCCGGCGCCGCGGCCGCGCTGTGGCTCGCGCACACGGCGCGACGCGGGAGCCGGCCGAGCTGATGAGTCTCGTGAAATCGGGTGACGCGCCGCCGGCCTGGGGGCCGGGTCGCGCGGAGGTCAAGCGCCGGAGGGCGGGAGGACTCGCACGTCGACGGCCGAAGGCCGTCGACAGCGAGGCCGGAGCCCGACAGCGCCGCGGAGCGCGTGCCCGGCCCCCAGGCCGGCGGCGCGTCACCCGATTTCACGAGACTCATTAGCGGCCGGCCGCCTCAGCGGCCCGCCCGCCACGCTCCCGAGCGGACGGCGACGGTCGTCGTCGTGCCGAAGCACACGAGCGCGAGCGACATGACGGCGAAGAGCGCGGGCAACCCGAGCCCGAACATCCGCGTGACGACGTAGCCGCCGACGGCGGCGACCGTCAGGCGAAAGAACCCGGAGATGAGCGGCCACAGGAGCCTGCCGGCGCCCTGCGACGCGAAGTAGAGCGCGAGGCCGAGCCCGAAGAAGCCGTAGAACGGCCCGACGATGCGCAGGTACTGCGAGCCGGCGGCGATGACCGTGGGATCCGCGGTGAAAAGCCCGAGCCAGAGCCGCGGTGCCAGCGCGCCGGTGACGCCGATCGCGGTCGTCACGCCCGCGGCGAGCGCCGCGCCGACCCACGCCACGCGCTCCGCGCGCGCGAGCCGTCCGGCGCCGACGTTGGTGCCGACCATCGCCACGAGCGCGCTACCGAAGCCGAACACGAGCGGAATCTGGAGGTACTCGAGCCGCGCGCCCATCCCGTATCCCGCGAGCGCCAGCATGCCGAACGGACCGACGAGGCCGGTCAGCAGCACGATCGTCAGATTCGTCTGGATCGTGTTGAGGGCGCCCGGCGCGCCGACACGCAGGATGTCGGCGAAGAACGTCAGGCGCAGGCGCACACCGCGCAGCTCGAGCCGCACCAGGCTCCCGCCCCACCGGAGATAGCCGACGAGCAGCGCGCTCCCGAGGGAGAACGCGGTCACCGTCGAGACGCCGGCGCCCGCGATGCCGAGCCGGGGAGCGCCGAACCATCCCAGCACGAGCGCCGGGGTGAGCACGAGCTGCACGGCCGCGCTGATCGCCATCACGATCGCCGGCACGCTCATGTTGCCGGTGCCCCGCACGACGCTGCCGAGCGTGTTGTAGAGCCACGGCGCCACCGCGCCCGCGAAGACGACGTTCGAGTACGTGAGCGCGGCGGCGAGCGCGCCGTCCCGGCCGCCCATCGCGTGGTACGCGCGCGGCCCGAAGCCGAGGATCAGCGCGGTGAACAGCGCGCCCATGACGAGCGCGATCACCGTGGCGTGGAGCACGAGCGCGGTCGCGTCGGCGCGGCGCCCCCCGCCGAGCGCGCGCGCGACGGCGGACGCGACGCCGCCGCCCATGCCGCCCGCGGACATCGTCTGCATCAGCATCACGATCGGGAACACGAGCGACACGCCGGCGAGCGCGTCGGGCCCGAGGCGTCCGACCCAGAACGCGTCGGCGGTGGTCAGCACGGCCTGGATCATCATCACCGCGACGTTCGGCGCGGCGAGCCGGAGCAGCGTGGGGACGATCGCGCCCTCGAGCAGGAGCCGCGTCCGCGGCGCCATGGCGGCCGTGGCGACCGCGGGCGCGACGCGCGTGGGGGCGCCGGTCGTCACGGTGACGGTGCGATCCATGTCACCGTGTAGATGCCCCTGTTCGGACGGACGATTCAGGCGCCCGCGAAACGCTCCAGGTGATGCTCCGCGTCGCCGAACGCGGCGGCGATCGAGGTCAGGCGGCGGAAGGTGTGGCTGACCTTCAGCTCCTCCGTCATGCCCATGCCGCCGTGGAGCTGGACGGCCTCCTGGCTCACGTGGCGGCAGGCGTCCGCGACCTTGATCTTCGCCGCCGAGACGATGCGCCGCCGCTCGGCGGGGTCCGCGGTGTCGACTTTCACGGACGCCAGGCACGCGATCGACTTCGCCTGCTCGTAGCTGATCAGGATGTCGACCATGCGGTGCTGCAGCGCCTGGAAGCTGCCGATCGGCACCCCGAACTGGCGCCGGGTCTTGAGGTAGTCGAGCGTGGCGTCGTGCGCGTACTTGATCGCGCCGACGGCCTCCGCGCACACGAGCGTGGTCGCGTAGTCGACGACTTCCTCCATGACCGGGAAGGCCTGCCCCTCGGCGCCGAGGAGGGCGTCGCGCGCGACCTGCACGCCGCCGAGCGTGACGTCGGCCACGCGGTGGTTGTCGAGCGTGCGGTACTCGCGTGTCGTGACGCCGGGGGTCCCGCGATCGACGAGGAACAGGCTGATGCCGCGCGCGTCGCCGTCCACACCCGACGTACGGGCCGCGACGACCAGCACGTCGGCAGCGCCGCCGTCCAGCACCATGCGCGCCTCGCCGTCGATGACGAAGCCGTCGCCGGCCGCGCGCGCCTTCGCGCCGACGGACCTCAGATCGTAGCGGCCGCCGGACGGCAGGTGACCGAACGCCATCTTCGTCTTGCCCTGGATCAGCGACGGCAGGATGCGCTGCTGCTGCGCGGGCGTGCCGGCGCGCGCGACGAACTGGCCGCCGAGGCCCACGGTCGCGAGATACGGCTCGACGACGAGCGCCTCGCCGAGCGCTTCCATCACGACCATCATGTCGACGGTGGTGCCGCCGAAGCCGCCGTGCTCGGCGGCGAACGGCACGCTGAGAATCCCCATCTCGGCAAGCGCCGCCCACACGTCCTCGCTGTAGCCCGTCGCGGTCTTCATGATCTTGTCGCGCGCGTCGAACGTGTAGCCGGTGTTCAGGAACTTGCGCAGCGTCTCGGAGAGGAGCTTTTGCTCGTCGCTGTATTCGAAGTCCATGTCTAGAGCCCCAACGTGGCTTTCGCGATGATGTTGCGCTGGATCTCGTTCGACCCCGCGTAGATCGTGGCTTTCCGGAGGTTGCAGTAGCGCGGGAACAGCGACGCGGTCAGCCGGTCGAAGCCGTCGTCGCCGTCGACCGGACGGAACGCCTGCGCGAACGGCCCGGCCACCTGCATCGCGAGCTCGGTGATCGCCTGCTGGATCTCCGTGCCCTTGATCTTCAGCATCGAGACTTCCGCGCCGGGCGCGCGCCCGCCGCGCAGCTGGTCGAGGAAGCGCATGTTGGTGATCTCGAGCGCGATCAGCTCCACTTCCACGCGGCTCAGCTTGTCGCGGAAGCGCGGATCCTCGAGCAGCGGGCGGCCGTTCTTCGTCGCCTTCGCGGCCATGCCCTTCACGCGCTCGAGCTCGCGCTTCGAGAACGCGATGCGCCCGGTGCCCATCCGCTCGTAGCCGAGCAGGTACTTGGCGACCGTCCAGCCCTTGCCCTCGTCGTGCACGAGGTTCTCGGCCGGCACCCGCACCTCGTCGAAGAACACCTCGTTCACCTCGTGGCCCTGGTCCATCAGGATGATCGGGCGCACGGTGATGCCCGGCGTCTTCATGTCGATCAGCAGGAACGAGATGCCGTCCTGCCGCTTCTCGGTGTTCGGATTCGTCCGCACGAGGCAGAAGATCCAGTCGCCATAGTGGCCGAGCGTCGTCCAGATCTTCTGGCCGGTCACGACGTAGTGATCGCCGTCCCGAAGGGCGCGCGTCTTGAGCGACGCCAGATCGGAGCCGGAGCCCGGCTCGGAGTAGCCCTGCACCCAGAAGTCGTCGCCGTTGTAGATGCGCGGGAGGAATCTCTTCTTTTGCGCGTCCGAGCCGAAGCGCAGCAGCACGGGCGCGCACATGCGCACGCCGAACGCGACGACGGGCGGGCAGCCCGCGGCCTCGCACTCCTCCTCGAAGATGTAGCGCTGCACGACCGTCCAGTCCGTCCCGCCCCACTCCTTCGGCCAGAACGGCGCGACCCAGCCCTTCTTCGCGAGCGCCTTGTGCCAGGAGAGCAGGTCGTCCTTGCTCAGCTCGCGGTAGTTGAGGACCTTGTCGCGCAGCGTGTCGGGAAGGTTCGCGCGGATCCATCCGCGCACCTCGTCGCGAAACGCCGACTCTTCGGGGGAGTAGTTGAGATCCATCGCGGCCTCCTGACGCCCTACTATGCCACGACGGTCCTGAAGAGATTCGGATACGTCGTGGAGAGCAGGACCATCGGGTCGCCGTTCCATCCGCGGTCGAGCGACGCGCCGAGCAGCGAATAGTAGAGCTCGCTGGCCTTGCGCAAGACGCTCTTCGGCCCCCCGAAGAAGGACGGCCCGCACACGAACGTGTCGGGCGCCTCGTCGCTCCACGCGGCGATCGTCGCGGGCGGCGGCGCGCCGGCGCCGACCCAGTAGAGGTGCGTCGACGTGAACGTGTCGACGCACGCGGCGTCGTGGAGTCTGAACATCGTCTCCAGCGCGAACGGATCGTGGCCCGGCGTCAGGCGGTCCCTGAAGGGGAAATCGCGCGGCGTCTGCGCCCGCTCCCGGCTCACGACCTCCGTGGCGCGCCCGGATCGCGCGGCCCGGATGCGTGCGCCGATCGCAAACGGCGCGAACACGATGAGATTCGCCGGCGTGCGCAGCAGCGGCTCGCGCGCGGCGGCGTCTTCGTCCGTCAGGGCTGCCGTGACCAGCGTCACGGTGTGCTGCCCGCGGACGATCCGCGTCGCCTCCTCGAGGTAGAACGCGTCGGTGACGGCTTCGATGCCGCGATTCGGCGGCACGTCCTTGACGTAGACGCCGTAGTCGTAGCGCAGGCAGTACGGCACGAAGCCCTTGTACCGGGTCATGAACCGCTCGTGGGTGATGGCAGCCTGCCGGTGCACTTCGTGCGCGTTGCCGTGCTCCTCGTGCTGCTCGGAGAAGAACGGAATCGCGACGACCAGCTCGTCACACCGGTCGTAGATGCGCTCGACGAGCCGGATGCCGTCGTCCTCGGTCAGGTGCTCGAGCACGTCACCGAGGACGATCACGTCGTAGTAGTCGAACTCGAACGCGAGCGCGTCGGTGACGAACACGCGCCGGTACAGCGACGGGAGGCCGTACGCCGCGACGTACGGCTCGAAGATCTCGACCGCGTCGACGACGTCGAAGTTGCGCTGGAGGAGGCGGCCGTACGTTCCCGCGCCGCAGCCGATGTCGAGCACCGTCCGGCGCGGGCCGTACTTGCCGAGAAGGAACGCCCTGATCTCGTCCTTGAAGAGCTTCGTCGAGTGCGGCATCGGCGAGGCTTGCATACCGCCTCACCGACGACCGCGTCAAGCGCCGGCCGTCAGGCTGCGCCGGCCGTCAGGCCGCCGGAGCGCGCAGGACCAGCGTGGGGATCGTCACCTTCTCGGCGACACGCTCGCTGACGTCGGGCGACAGCGCGCGCAGGACTCGACCGCGCGGCGCCCCGGCCATCGCGATGACGTCGGCCTCGAACGCCTCCGCCTCGTTCGCGATCTCCTCGACCGTGTCGCCGAAGCGCACAACGCGCTCGACGGGCACGCCGTGCAGCTGCGCCTCGACGTGCGCCAGCGCGTCCTGCCCCGCCGCCGTCAGGCCGTCCATCAGCTGATCGCTGTACGCGATCGTCTGTCCGGTGTCCCGCACGATGCGCTCGGGCACGGGATACACGCGCAGGAGCCGCACGGTCGCGCCGCTGTCACGCGCGATCGCCGCCACCACCGGGACGATGGATTCACTGCGGTCGGACCCGTCGATCGGAACCAGCACTCTCTTCGCCATGTCTCAATCTCTCCTCGACATTGTGATGTCTCCATGGTGCGAGGAGATGCGCGAAGCTCGCAGAAAAATCCTCTTCGACGCTTGGAGATGCACGACGCGGACGGAAAAGATTTCCTAGCGGTGCGCAGCCAGCGCGGCAACGGCGAGGCGATCGGCCGCCTGCATGCGCTCGGCGGCAGTCAGGCGGCGCGCGCGCAGTCGCGCGCGCGCCTTCCCGACACGCGCGACGAGCGCCGCATAGTCTTCGCCGATCTCCGCCTCGAGGCGCCGCCGAATCTCGCGCGCGAGCGCGGGGCTGCGGCCGCCGATCGACACCGCGATCTGGAGATCGCCGCGGCGCAGGACCGACGGCAGGATGAAGTCGCACGAGCCGGGACGGTCGACCACGTTGACGAGCGCGCGCGCGCGGCGCGCGCTCGCGGCCGCGGCGTCGTCGACGGTCACGTCCCCGCTCGCGGCGACGACGAGCGCGCATCCCTTGACGTCGTACCGGCGAAACCGCCGCGCGCGATGCTCGACGGCGCCGGTCGCGGCGAGCGTCGCAAGCGTCTCCGTCAGCGCCGGGCTCACGACGCGGACGCGCGCGCCGGCGTCGAGGAGTCCGACGACTTTGCGCTCGGCGACGGGACCCCCACCGACCACGAGACACCGCCGCGCGCGAAGATCCAGGAACGCCGCGTAGTAGCTCATCCGGCCGCCGCGAGGACGCGACGGACCGCGGCCGGCACCGACGCCGCGGCCACCGTCGGCCCCGTGAGAAACAGCGCCGGCGAGCGCAGACCGGCGGCGCTGCGTTGCGAATCGACAGCGCCATTGCTCGTCGGAGGACGTCCACCGCTGGACGTCGCTGCGCTCTTCATTGTGCAGCGCGCGAGCCAGACCGCGCAGCGCTCGGGCGCGCGGCTCTGGTCAATCGCGAACCTGAGTTAGCGTGGGTCGGGGGTCACGGCGCGCGCGTCACGCGCTGCCTCAGTTCTCGGCAGCGCGCGCTCGGCTGCTCGCGTGGTGGGCGGCTACCGCGGCGGTGGAACGCTGGGCGGACGCCGGGTGAACCGCCGCATGTCGATCAGGGTGCCTTCGTGGACGGCGCCGTCCGGATCGACCACGCGCCGCACGCTCATCGCCACCGGCACGAGCGTGCCGTCACGCCGGCGCGCCGTGAACTCGGCGTCGACGACCTCTTCTCCGGCGCTGATGCGCGCGACGATCGCGTCACGGTCCGCGCGGGTGACGTAGTGCTCGACGATGCTACGCCCCTGCACCTCGCTCGCGTCCGCGTAGCCGAGGATGTGCGCGAACGCGTCGTTGCACTCGAGACAGATGCCGTCGGGGCGCGTGCGGAAGATCCCGACGAAGCTGCGCGCGAAGAGGCGCTGATACCGCTCCAGCGCTTCCTCCGCGTGCTTGCGGTCGGTGATGTCGATCGCGACGCCGTCGAGGTGCGCGGCCGCCTGCTCGCCGACGAGCCGGATGGTGGCCGCCACCCAGAACGTCGAGCCGTCCGCCCGCCGCCAGCGCATCTCGTGCGCGGTCACCAGGCGCTCGCTGCGCAGGCGCGCGAGGAGCAGCTCGCGATCGGCGGGGTCCGCGTAGAGCGCGGCGGCGTTGAGGGCGAGGACTTCGTCGCGTGAGCTGTAGCGCAGCGTGCGGACGAGCGCCTCGTTGCACTCGAGGAACCGGCCGTCGGCGGTCGTGCGGAAGAGCGCCGCGGGCGTGTGCTGGAAGAGCGCGCGGTATCGATCCTCGGCGGCGCGTGCGATCCGGCGCTCGCACTCGGTCTCCTCGTAGAGACGGCTGTTCTCGAGCGCCAGCGCGGCCTGGCCGGCGATGGTCGCGACGAGGCTCAGCTCGCCGGCGGTGACGGTGTGCGTCGCCGTCCACCAAAAGAGCACGAGGCAGCCGAACACGCGGTTCTTCAGGAAAACGGGGACCGCGACCACCGAGCGCGCGGCGCTGGCGCGGATCGCCGAGGCGTCGAACCGCGGATCGTCCGCCACGTCCGCGATCGCGACGATCCGGCGGCCGCGGAAGGCGTCGAGGATGACCGACGGAATCTCGCTGAAGCGGTACGGGCGGATGTCCGCGAGCAGCGGCTTGGGCACGTGATAGCCCGCGCCGGGCATCGCGGTCTCGTTCGCCTCGTCGACGATCCAGAACACCGCGCTGTCGGCGGACACCACGCGCGCGGTCGCGCGGGCGACGCGCCGCATCGTCTCGGGCATCTCGAGCGGGCCGGACGTCGCCGCGACCACGGCGGCCAGCGCGATCATCTCGCGCAGGTTCGGGCCGTTGCCGCCGCGCCCGGTGCGCAGCATCGCGCGGCAGGTCGCGACGAGCTCCTCGAGATCCACCGGCTGCACGAGGTACCCGTCGGCGCCGGCGTCGAGCCCACGAGTCCGGTCCTCGGGCGTCCGGTACGCGCCCGAAAGGTGGAGGACGAGGATCGACGCCGTCTCGGGATCCGCCTTCAGGCGCCGGCAGACCTCCCACCCGTCGATGTCCGGGAGGTGGATGTCGAGGACGACGAGGTCGACGCCCCGTCGCGCAATCTCGAGCGCCTGGGTACCGGTGGCGGCCTTCAGCACGACAAACCCCGCGTCTTCCAGGGTTCGTGCGATCACCTCCCGGACGTCTGCGGTGTCATCGACGACGAGAACCGTCGCGGCGGGCTGCATCGCCCTTTACATCGCACGCAACCCGTTAGGGGAGTGTTACCCGGCCCCGCGCGCCGACGGCGCGCTCCTCCGCCGCGCGCTCTGGAACCTCGTGGAGAACGCGGCGAAGTACGGCGCGCCGCCCATCACGCTCGCCGCCGAGCGAGCGGGCGATCGCGTGAGGCTCAGCGTCGCGGACGACGGTCCCGGCATCCCCCCGGCGGAGCGTGAGCGAGTGTTCACGCCGTTCTATCGCGGCGGCCGCGCGCGGACGCCGGACGGCACGCACGGCGTCGGCCTCGGCCTCACCATCGCCCGTCGCGTCGCCGAGGTCCACGGCGGCGGCATCGCGGTCGAATCCGTCGACGGTGAGGAGCGCGGCTGCCGGATCGTGATCACGCTGCCCGCGGACGCCGCCGCGTAGCGCCGCGGCGTCACGCACACAAGTCTTTACATTCACCACACACCGCCTTCACGCGCGCCGTCCATCCTGCTCGTGTCGTCAACGCGTGCGCGAGGAGGAACGCGATGCCGTTCTGCGGATGGGCAGCCCTGGGAGGGATCGGTTGGCCGTACCTCGGCGTGTGAGAACGGGCGCTACTTCCTCGCGCAGGAGATGCGCATGCGGTTGCGCGCGATCCAGCCGTACACGCGGCGCGCGAGCGGCCGCATGCCGGCCAGCGCGAAGAGCGCGGCGAGCCAGCCGAGGCCGCGGATCCGGAGCAGCAGCTCGGGCACCGCGTCGGCGCCGGTCCGCACGGAGCCGCCGGGCAGGATGAGCTGCATCGCGCCAAGGCACGCCTCCTCGCTGATCTGCGGGAAGCGCTCGGCGCGCGCCCTGGAGCGGCACGGGAGGATCTCGAGCCGGCCGCGCGAGAGCGACAGCCGCATGAGCCACAGCGCGCTGGCGCGGCACATCGGGCACTCCGCGTCGTAGATGAGGACGGCGTCTTTCGCCGCCGTCAGCGCTGTCCCCAGCTCCGCAGCGAGCGGTAGTAGACGGCGAGGCCGATGACAATCGCGGCGGCGGCGACCGCTTGCACGACCGCGCCGGCGCCCGCGCCGCGCACGACGTACGCCCGCGCCTGGAGCAGCGCGTAGAACGCGAAGAACGCGATGCCGGCGGCGATGAGGATGCGGTGCGCCGTGATGAGCTTCACGGCGCCCGCCGCTCCCCTACGCTCCCAGAACCGCTTTCACGGACTCTCGAGCCACCGACACGAGTCTGTCGACTTCGGCTTCGGTGACGACGAGCGGCGGCGAGAAGAACAGGCTGTCGCCCACGTTCGGGTGCGGGCCGCCGGCGGCGCGCACGCGCGTCATCACGCCGCGCTTCGCCATCTCCGCCATCAGGCGGTTGGCGATCTTCTTGTCGCCGGCGAAGTTGGTCTTGCTCGCCTTGTCCTCGACGAACTCCACGGCCGCGAGCAGGCCTTTGCCGCCGCGGATGTCGCCGACGTTCGGATGGCTGGAGAACGCGCTCTTGAGCCCCGCGTGCAGACGGTCGCCCATCTTCGCCGCGTTCTCCCAGAGCCGCTCCCTCTCCATGATGTCGAGGTTGCGGAGCGCGACCGCGCAGCACGTCGGATGTCCGGAGTACGTGTACGCGTGCATCCAGCGGTCCTCGGGCTTCACGTTGTCCATCGCGTCCTTGATCGCCTTCGACACCATGATGCCGCCGAGCGGCAGGTAGCCGGACGTCACGCCCTTCGCGAACGCCATGATGTCCGGCTTCACGTTCCAGTGCGACATCGCGAACCAGCGGCCGGTGCGGCAGAAGCCGGTGATGACCTCGTCGGCGATGAAGAGCACCTGGTGCCTGTCGCAGACCTGGCGCACGAGCCGGAAGTAATCCTCGTCGGGATAGATGACGCCGCCGCCGCCGTGGATCGGCTCCGCGATGAACGCCGCCACGGTGTCGGCACCTTCCCGCAGGATCGCTTCCTCAAGCAGCCGCGCCGCCGTCTGGCCCGCGCTCTCGCCCGGCTTCTGATCGATCTGCCGGTACGGATAGCAGGTCGGAATGTGCACGAAGCCCGGCACGCGCGGCTCGAACATCTTCCAGTACGCGCCCATGCCCGTCGCGCTCATCGCCTGCAGCGTGACGCCGTGATACGCGTTCAGGCGCGCGATGACCTTCGTCTTCTCCGGCTTGCCCTGCGTCTTCCAGTAGAAGCGCGCGGTCTTGAACGCGGACTCGTTCGACTCGGCGCCGCCCGAGGTGAAGAACACCGCCGCGAAGACGTTCGAGGCGAGGTCGACGAGCCGGCTCGCGAGGGTGATCGCGGGCACGTTCGACGAGCCCGTGTACGCCGAGAAGTAGGCGATCTCCCGGATCTGCGCCGCCGCCGCGTCCGCCAGCTCCGCGCGGCCGTGGCCGACGTTGACGTTCCAGAGGCCCGCGAGGCCGTCGAGATACTCCTTGCCGGTCGCGTCCGTGATCGTCGCGCCGCGGCCCTTCACGTAGATGATCGGCTCGGCGTTGTCGGTCGGGTGGTGCAGCGGATGAATGAGGTGCTCGTGGTCGGCCTTGACCAGCTCGGCGGGCGTCAGCGCCATCGATGTGTCCTCCAGTCACCGTCGGGAATGGCCGTCGATCGAACGTCACGAGGGCCGCGATATCGGTACATCCACGCGCGCAGACGGCGTCCGCTCGCGAGCGTGGCCGTCGTCGTGCAACGCTTGAAATTGTACCCCTCGTACTCGTCGAGGGCGGGGAGAAGTTCCGGCACCTCGAAACGCCAGATTTCGCCGTGCACGCGTCCGCGCCCGGCGACGAGCCCGGGATAGCGGCCGAGCGCGAGCAGCGCCCCTGGAACGGTGGCGTCGCCGACGAACGTCGCGCGCCCGGCGAGCGTCCGGTGCGCGGGCTGGCCGCGCATCAGCGTGCCGTAGACGAAGAGGTGGCCCGAATTATTTTTCGCGGGCAAGCCGCGTGACGGCGTCGAGGGTGCGGCTCGTCTCGATGCACGCGCCGCCCGCGTCCATCCAGCGGACCGTGCCCTGACGATCCACGACGAGCGTCGTCCGCTTCTGGATACGCCAGAGCCCGTCCCACACGCCGTAGCGCTTGCCGACCTGGCCGGGGGGATCGACGTCGCTCAGGAGCCGGAACGGCAGCTTCAGTTCCTTCGCCCACGCGAGATTGCGATCGGGCGCGTCGGCAGAGATGCCGACGATCTCCGTGTTCAGCGCCGCGAACTTCCCCGCGTCCTCCCGGAACCGGGAGAATTCGGTGCCTCAGCCGGACGTGAACGCCTTCGGGTAGAACGCGAGCACGACGAACTCGCGCTCCTTGAGCACGTCGTGCAGCACGAAGCTCCGGCCGTTCTGATCGCGCAGCTGCAGCTCGGGCGCGGCTTCGCCGACGCCGGGCGGGCTCGTGCGCTCCGCCGCGCGCGCGGGCGCGCCGGCCGCCGCGACGAGCGCGATCGCGCCGGCGACGAACGCGCGCCGGCGCATCAGGCCTCGGGCGCGACGGCGCGAAGGACGGCGCCGAGGAAGTCGGGCTCGGGGAGCGCGCCCTCGAACTCGACGCGATCGTTGATGACGATCTTCGGCACCGCGGAGACGCGATACGAGCGGCTCAGATCCGGGAACTCAGTCGCTTCGATCGCGGTGGCGGTGACCCGATCCGACGCGATCGCCATGTGCTGCGCCAGGCGCACGGCCCGGGGACAGTAGGGTCAGGTGGGTGTCGAGAACACCTTGATGTCGACGTCGCCGCCGAGCTCCGCGAGCGCCGCCTGCGTCTCCTGCGTGAGCGCGGCGGTGCCCGACGAGACCGCGATGATCGAGTCGATCAGGTTCGCGAACTCGTAGCCCGCGGGAATGCCGAGGAAGCGGATGCCGTAGTCGCGCGCGCCTTCCACCACCGTCGCGGGCACGCGCTCGATGCCGTAGCGCTCCGCGCGCTCGCGATCGATCGCGAGGTTCAGCATCTCGACGGTGATCGCGTCGGGCGCCAGCTCGGCGACCTCCTTGATGAGCTCCTCGTTCTGCCGGGACAGCTCGGCCGCCTCGAGCGACTGCGAGAAGACGACGAGCTTGACAGGTCCGGTCAGCTTCTCGAATTCCTTGCGGACAGCCGTTTGATCGCGCTCGTCGAGGAGGCCCATGGCCGTGATTATACGAGCGGGACGACGATCACGCGCGGACCGGTCCGTGCGACTTCAGCCTCGATCGCGTGGCCCAGCTCGGCGGCCGGCGGCGTCACCACCCGCACGCCGGCGCGCGCCGCGTCGTCGCAACCCAGCCGCGCGACGTCCTCGCGGCCGGGATTCGCGAACGCAAGAGCGAGGAACTCGGGGCGTTCCAGCGTGACGGCGACGCTCGCGGCGATCGGATCGTCCGCGACGAGCGCCTCACCCGGCTGAACGACGTGCCAGATCTGCGCGGCGGGCGCGAGCGCGCGCGTGAAGATCGCCGCGGTGCCCGCCGGTGTCGCCTCGCGCAGACGCGCGACGAGCGCGGCGAGGCCCGCGTCGAGATCGGGCGCCGCGCGCGCGCGACGCAGCCGATCGAGCTCGGCGACGTCCCAGTCGGCGCGCGTGTGATCGCGCAGCCGCGGCGCGAGCTCTTCGAGCACCGCGCCGACGTCGTGGATGCGCAGCGCTCGCGCGATCGTCACGCCCGGGGACGCGAGCTCGTCGTCGTCGACGCCGAGCGTGATCACGAGATCCGCGCGCGAGAGGATCGCGGCGCCGGGAGCGAGGAGCCCGTGACACAGCGGATGCGGGTCGGGCAGCGCGCCTCGTCCCGCCGGCGTGACGAGCACCGGCGCCGGCAGGGCTTCGGCGAACGCGCGCAGCCACGCGCCGACCGCCGGTGCGCGACACCCGCGTCCCGCCACGAGCAGCGGCCGCGCCGCGCCGCCGATCGCGCGCGCGAGCTCGTCCACGTCCTCGTGATCGTGGGGGCGCGCCGCGCCGCCCGTGCGGGTGACGGAGGTCCGCGCGAGGACGATCAACGGGACGCGCTCACGCGTGGCTTCGTCGAGCGCGGCGTGCACGGCGGCGTCGACGGTGGCGACGATCGCGAGGCCCGGAGCCTCGCCGATGCGCGCGGTGATCGCCGCCATCACGGACGCGGCGCCCGCGTGCGCCACCTCGACGATCGGGATGCCGGATGCGCGCACCGCCGCCACCACCGTCTGATCGGCGCCGTCCGCCACGAACGCGCGCCGCGCGCCGGCGACCGTCACTTCATCGAGGCGAGCACGGGCTCCATGCGCTCGAGCGCCTTCTTGAGGTTGGCTTCGGAGTTGGCGTACGAGAGCCGCAGGTAGCCTTCACCGTGCGCGCCGAACGCCGTGCCCGCGAGCACCGCCACGCCCGCCTCGTCGAGGATCCGCTTGGCCACCTCGTCCGACGATCGGCCCGTGCCGGTGACGTTCGGGAACACGTAGAACGCGCCGCGCGGCCGCGCGCACTTCACCCCGGGGAGCTTGTTGAGCCCGTCGACGATGAAGTCGCGGCGCCGGCGGAACTCCGCGACCATGCGCCCGACGCACGCCTGCTCGCCCTCGAGCGCCGCGACGCCCGCGAGCTGGATGAACGACGCCGTGCACGACGCCGAGTTCACCATCAGCCGCGTGACGTGCTCCGCGAGATCCGCCGGCATCACGCCGTAGCCGAGGCGCCAGCCGGTCATCGCGTACGACTTCGAGAAGCCGTCGAGGAGGATCGAGCGCTCGGGCATCCCGGGCTCGCGGAGGATCGACGCGAACTCGCCGTCGTAGAGGAAGTGCCGGTAGATCTCGTCGGTGAGCACGGGAATGTTCCGGTCGCGCGCGACCTGCGCGATCCGCTGGACCTGCGCCTTCTCGAGCACGCCGCCCGTCGGGTTCTGCGGCGAGTTGATGATGATGAGCTTCGTCCGCGGCGTGACGTGCGCCTCGAAGAAGTCCATGTCGAAGTTGAAGCCGGTCGCCTCGCGCAGCGGCACGCCGACGGCCTTGCCGCCGACGAAGTTGACGACCGACTCGTAGATCGGAAACCCGGGATCCGGCAGCAGCACCTCGTCGCCCTCGCCGACGAGCGCCATGATCACGAAGAACATGATCGGCTTCGCGCCGGGCGTGACCACGACCTGCTCGGGTGCCACGCCGATGCCGCGCGTCTCGCTCACGTGGCGCGCGATCGCCTCGCGCAGCTCCGGAAGCCCGGCCGACGGACCGTAGTGCGTGGCGCCGTTGTCGAGCGCGCGCTTGGCGGCGTCGCGGATGTGCGCGGGCGTGTCGAAATCGGGCTCGCCGATCTCGAGGTGCACGATCTCCTTGCCCTGGCGTTCCAGCGCCTTGGCGCGCGCGAGCACCTCGAACGCCGATTCCGTTCCGAGCCGCGCCATGCGTGCGGCGACGTTCATGTCCCCTCCTCGCGGTGCACGGGCGGGACGGGAAGACGGCGCGGCGCGACGGCGTGGGGCGCACCCGGAGCG
>Ga0233425_10000244_pt1 | contig 143551 bp, 121 predicted proteins | sample Watercolumn_Towu_2_FD_181712 | JGI IMG/M metagenome (GOLD analysis project Ga0233425, IMG submission 181712) | Freshwater microbial communities from Lake Towuti, South Sulawesi, Indonesia - Watercolumn_Towuti2014_140_MG | ecosystem: Environmental > Aquatic > Freshwater > Lake | place...
AAAGGCGGTATTTAGGTGACCGACCGGGAACTCGAATCCCGAACCAACTGATTAAGAGTCAGCTGCTCTACCGATTGAGCTAGTCGGCCATGACCGCGCGGGGTACGTGTGCCGCACAGCGTGCGGTATTATACCCCAAAGGGTACACCTGTCAATGACCGCCTGCAGCCTGCTGTCGTTTTACCGGAACCAGACCTTCGTCAGGAACAGGGTGAAGAGCACCCAGGTGACGGAGAAGACGGCCACGATCGTCAGCGCGGCCAGCACGGCGTACCAGGTGTACAGGCGCGCTTCCGAACGGGTCATCGTCTCGCCCGGGGGTACGGATCGCGTCCGCCGCTGATCACGAAGCTCGCGGCGCAGGCGCCGGTCGTGCCAGCGCATGCCGTCCACGTCCATGTCGCAGATGACGCGGCCGTCATCGTCGTCGTACTGGCGCGGCTGCTTCTTCATGGCTGCCTTCCTTTACTCGTTATACAGGTGGCACTGTACGCTGTGCCCGGGTTCGATCTCCCGGCTGACCGGGACCACCTGGCTGCAGATCGGCATGCGCTCCGGGCAGCGCGTGTGGAACTTGCATCCCGGCGGCGGGGCGGCCGGGGAGGGAATGCTGCCCTCCAGGATGATGCGGTTGCGCTTGATGTCCGGATCGGGGATCGGCGCGGCGCTGAGCAGGGCCTTCGAGTACGGGTGCAGCGGGTTCTTGAAGATGGCCTTCTTGCTGCCGTGCTCGACCAGGCTGCCCAGGTACATCACGCCGACGTCGTCGGAGATGTGCTCGACGACCGACAGGTCGTGCGAGATGAACAAATAGGTCAGCCCGAAGCGGTTCTGCAGGTCCTTGAGCAGGTTGATGATCTGGGCCTGGATCGAGACGTCCAGCGCCGAGACCGGCTCGTCGCAGACCAGGAAGGAGGGCTTGAGCGCCAGGGCACGCGCGATGCAGATGCGCTGGCGCTGCCCGCCGGAGAATTCGTGCGGGTAGCGGTCCTTGTGGTAGGGCTCCAGGCCGCAGGCCTTCATCGTCCGGTTGAGGTGGTCCTCGTATTCCTCGGGCGGGACGATGCCGTGCTCCTGCACCGCCTCGCCGATGATCTCGCTGACCGGCATGCGCGGCGACAGGCTGGAGTACGGGTCCTGGAAGATGATCTGCAGCTTGGGGCGGATGCGGCGCAGTTCGCCGCGCGACAGCATGCTGATGTCGATGCCGAAGAAGAGGATCTCGCCGGCGGTCTTCTCGTTCAGGCGCAGGATGGTCTTGCCGACCGTGGTCTTGCCGCAGCCGGATTCGCCCACCAGGCCCATCGTCTTGCCGCGCTTGATCGTGAAGCTGATCCCGTCGACCGCCTTGACGTGGCCGACGACGCGCTGCATCAGTCCGGCCTTGATCGGGAAGTACTGCTTGAGGTCCCTGACCTCGACCATGTTCTCGCTGGTCTCGATGCCGAGTTCGGTATTTTTGTCTGCCATACGATTAAGCCTGTTCCCTGTCGTCGATATAGTGATAACAGGTCGCCATGTGGGTTTTGGAGACGTACACCTCGCGCGGGTAGGCGCCGCTGCACTGCGGCAGGCGCTTCTCGCAGCGGTCGCGGAAGTAGCAGTAGTCCGGCATGTTGATCGGGTTGGGCACGCTGCCGGGGATGGTGTAGAGCCGGTCCACCTCGCGGTTGATCACCGGCTTGGAGGCCATCAGGCCGACGGTGTAGGGGTGCAGCGGGTTGTGGAAGACCTCCGCGGCGGTGCCCTTCTCGACGATCCGCCCGGCGTACATGACGACGACGTAGTCCGCCATCTCGGCGATCACGCCCAGGTCGTGGGTGATGAGCATGATGCTCGAGTTGATCTTGTCCTTCAGGTTGCGCAGCAGGTCGAGGATCTGCGCCTGGATGGTCACGTCCAGGGCGGTGGTCGGCTCGTCGGCGATGATCAGCTTGGGGTTGCAGGCCAGGGCCATGGCGATCATCACCCGCTGGCGCATGCCGCCGGAGAGCTCGTGCGGGTACATCTGGTAGACGCCGGTGTTGTTGGCGATGCCGACCAGGTCGATCATCTTGAGCGAGACTCCCTTGACCTCTTCGGGGCTCAGCTCGGGGTTGTGCAGCTGGACGACCTCGTCGATCTGCTCGCCGGCGCGGAAGACCGGGTTGAGGCTGGTCATCGGCTCCTGGAAGATCATCGAGATCTTGCTGCCGCGGATCGTCTCCATGACCTGCGTCGGGGTGCGGGCGATGTCGTAGACCTTGTCGCCCGAGTCGAAGCGGATCGTGCCGTTGACGATCTGGCCCTGCGGGCGCTGCAGCAGCTGCATCAGCGAGAGCGAGGTGACCGATTTGCCGCAGCCGGATTCGCCGACCACGCCGACCGTGCGGCCCTTGGGCACGTCGAAGGTGACCCCGTCGACGGCCTTGACCGTGCCGATGTCGGTGAAGAAGTACGTGCACAGGTTGTCGAACTCCACCACGTTGGCGGGGTTCCTCATTTTCGTCAGGTACTCGCCCTCCGGCACGTTCTGCCGGTTGTGCTCCTTCTCGAGCGCGTCCGTGATCGTGCGGTTCTCGCGTGAGATGCGCGCCAGCTCGCGGGCGGTGATGTGCTGGGAGTCTTTCGGTTTGAACGAAGTCCGGATGCGGTCGAAGACGGACTTGTTGGCTTCAGTCATGTTTCGCACCTACCTTTTCATCTTCGGGTCGTACGCGTCGCGCAGCCCGTCACCGACAAAGTTGAAACCGAGCACCGTCAGCAGGATCAGCGCACCGGCCGGGATCCACATGAACCAGAAGTTGGTCATCACGTAGGCGTCCGAGGCGACGTTGATGATCGAGCCCCAGGAGGCCAGCGGGTACTTGATGCCCAGGCCGAGGAAGCCGAGCGTGGCTTCGGAGATGATCACCCCGCCCAGCCCGGCCGTGGCCGAGACGATCAGCAGCGGCATGACGTTGGGGATCAAATGCTTGAAGATCCGCCGGCTGGTGCGCAGGCCGGTCGCCTCGGTGGCGACCATGAAGTCCTGCTCGCGCAGCGAGAGGATCTGGCCGCGCACGACGCGCGCCACGCCGGTCCAGCCGAGCAGGCCGAGGATGGCCATCAGGATGAAGATGCGGGCGATCGGATCGACCTCCAGCACGTCCATGACCGAGCCGAAGATCAGCACCATCGGGTAGAAGGGGATGCTGTTGAACAGGTCGACAAAGCGCATCAGGGCGGTGTCGACCGCGCCGCCGAAGTAGCCGGAGATGCCGCCGACGACGATGCCGATGATCACTTCCAGGAAGATGACCACGAAACCGACCATCAGCGAGACGCGGCCGCCGAACATCAGGCGGGTCATCACGTCCATGCCGTTGTTGTCCAGCCCGAGCGGGTGCTGGGCCGAGGGCAGTTCGAAGATGCGGATCAGCTCGGTGGGCGTTTCCATCTTGATGTTGTAGGTCGTGTTGACCCGCACGATGGTGTAGTCCACACTGGCGCCGTTCCCGTCCGTGAAGGTGAAGCGGTCCTGGCGGTCGTAGATCGCCTGGCGCACGGCGGATTTGAAATCGACGCTCAGGAAGAGGGCCTGGTCGAGCGGGTTGACGATGATGTCGGAGACCTGGGCGAAGGGTTCGCCGCTGTCGTCGTTGACCGTGATCTGGCCTTCGTCGTAGATCACGCGGTAGGTCCGCTCGCCGACGGCGAAGAGGTTCTCCTGCCCGGCAAAGGCGCGGCTGCTGGCCAGCTTGAAGGCGTACGAGTTGACCGCTTCGACGTCGGATTCCTGGTAGGCGTCGTAGACCGGGAGCATGGCCAGGGCCACGTCCCGCTCGGTGGAGATCTGGGAGGTGCGCTGCGCCTGGGTGATGCGGTAGGAGACGCCGTCGAAGGTGAAGCTGTTCCGCCCGGCGTTGTCGGCGGCCTGGTAGGCCTCCAGGAAGCCGGCCGGCAGGACGTTGCCGCCCAGCGGGAGCACGATGCCGCGCATGTCCTCGGCGACCGGGTTGAGCAGGCTGATGCGGTAGATGCCCTCGCCTTCGGCGGTGTAGGCGTACAGGACGTCGTCCCGGGTGAAGGTCTCTTCTTCGCGGCCGAGGGCGAGCAGGAACTGGGCCCGTTCGGCGCTGCCGAAGGTCTCGCCGTCGGCGACGGTGTAGCGCAGCTCCTGGTTGTAGGTCGCCCCGGCGAAGTCCTTGGACATGCTGCCCACGCCCTTGAAGACCTGCGTCTGCTTGTAGGGCGAGAGCAGCGGGCCGAGGAACGAGAAGACGAACATGAAGAACAGGATGCCGAAGCCGATCACGGCCAGCTGGTTGCGGATGAAGCGTTTGAAGACCAGCATGCCCGGGGAGAGCACCTTGACGCGCCGGGCATCGTCGAGCTGCATCTCGTCCTGCCCGCTGCCCGGGCGCACTTCCTGTTTGACCTCGAGTTTGCGATTCTCTTTTTCAGTCATGGGGCACCGTCAATTCGAGCGCACCCGCGGGTCGACCACCGCGTACATGATGTCCGCGACGATCAGGCTGACCTGGGTGAGGAGGATGAGGAAGGTGGTATAGAACATGGCAAAGGGGATGTCGCCGCGCACGATCGCCTGGTAGGAGATGTAGCCGATGCCGGGGATCTGGAAGAGGGTCTCGGTGATCAGGGCGCCGCCGAACATCGACGGCAGCAGGTAGCTCATGTACGACACGAGCGGGATCAGGGTGTTGCGGAAGGCGTGCTTGTTGATGACCACCTTTTCCGGCAGGCCCTTGGACCGCGCCGTGCGGATATAGTCGGAGTTGAGCACCTCGAGCATGTTGGTGCGCGTGTAGCGCATCAGCCCGCCCACCGAAAGCATCATCAGGGTGACGATCGGCAGGACCATGTGATAGCCGATGTCGACGGTCTTTTCGAAGGGCGTCATGGAGGTGAAGAAGCGGCCGGTCAGGCCGTACAGGTCGAACCAGCCCAGCTTGATCGAGAAGACGTACTTCAGGATGGTCGCCAGGAAGAAGGTCGGCAGCGAGATGCCCGCCAGGGCAAAGACGGTGATGGCGTAGTCCGTGCGGCTGTACTGCTTTCTGGCGGCCAGGATGCCGAGTGGGATCGAGATCAGCATCTCGACCAGGAAGGTGACGATGTTGATGATGATCGAGTACCAGATGACCTGGTTGAACTTCTCGGTGACCTGGATGCCGTAATGCCAGGATTCGCCGAAATCGCCGCGCACGGCATTGCCCATCCAGCCGAAAAAGCCGGGGATGATGCCGACGTCGAGCTTGTAGACCGCGTTGAGCGCGTCGAGCCATTCCTGGTAGGTCTTGTTGCTCAGCGGGCTGCTTGCCCGCTGCCTGGCGATCGATTCCACGTACGAGGTGGGCAGGCTGCGGATCACGGTGTAGACCACCATCGCTCCGAAGAACGTGATGAAGGCACCGAGAAGGAGCCGCCGGATGATGAAATTACGCATGTGGATCCCTCACTCGTTGAGCTTCCGAAGGATTGGGTGAAGCTTGAAAAAATTAGTCTGTGAGCCCACAGACGCGTGGGCTCACAGTGTCTTGCAGGGTGGAGCTAGAAACGCGGACTTACGGGTTCATCTCGAGCAGTTCGATGTCGTTCAGCCAGCCCCAGAAGGTGGTGATGTCCGGGGTGATGGTGGCGATGTTGATGCGCTCGGTGCTGAAGATGACGCAGTTCTGGCGCTGGTAGTTCGGGATCTCGACCGCCCAGTCGATGATGATGTCCAAAGCCTGCTTGTAGATGGCTTTGCGGTAGTTCTGGTCGGCGGACGAGCGGGCATCCAGGATCAGCTGGTCCAGTTCGGCATCGCGGATGTGGTAGTGGTTGGAGTCCGTGCCACCCTCACCGACGACGTTGACGCTGTGGTAGATCTGGTACATGTCGGGGTCGATGGTGACGCCCCAGGCAGCCGTCCACAGTTCCTGCTGGCCGGAATCGAGGGCATCCCAGAGGATGTTGCTGTCGGCCGGATCGTTGATCTTCAGTTCGAAGCCGAGCTTGAGCAGGGAGGCCTGCGCGCCGGTCAGGACTGCGAAGGCAGGATGGTCGCCCGTGCCGTCACCCGGAACGATGACTTCGTAGCTCAGCTTGGCGCCATCGGGGGCGGCGGTGACCAGGCCGTTCTCAACCGTAAAGCCGGCGGCTTCGAAGAAGCCCAGGGCGGCCTGTTCGGCGGCGGCGTAGCGCTGCTCGGGGGTCATGTCGGCGGTGTAGATCGGGGCGCCGTTGACGTCGGTCGAGAAGGCGATCTGGTAATCGTCATCGGTCGGCTGCGGAGCGGCCCAGGAGGTGTTCGAGATCGGGTAGTTGATCACCGAAGCGGCCTCGCCGTAGTAGCTGTCGATGGCGACGGGGCGGTAGGCGGCCAGGACGGTCGCCAGGGCGCGGCGCAGGTTCTTGGAGGCATCCGAACCCGGTTCGCCCGCGACGTTGACCGTATCGGCGTTGATGCCGATGTAGCCGTAGCCGAGGTTGTCGACCTTGCTGGTGGTGATGACGTCGCCGGTGATCTCGCCGTTGGAGTTGTAGGAAGCGACTTCCTGGAAGCGGGAGCGGGAACCGGTCAGTTCACCTGCATCGGCCGTGCCGGTCTGGAGGGCGGAGGGAACTTCGGCGGCGGTGGTCTCGCGGAACTGGATCTCGGCGATCTTCGGGCAGCCGCGGTAGTAGAACGGGTTGGCCTCGAAGTAGACGACGCGGTTCTCGTAGCGGACGAACTTGTACGCACCGGCGCCCATCGGCGTGGCGGTCAGGCTCTCCTGCTTGGAGAGGTCGCCGTAGTCGAAGCCGAACATGTTGTTCTCGTAATCGTACTTGGCCGGGTCGCCGTAGTAGTGCATCGGGGTGACATTGATGCCGAGCACGGAATAGACGGCCGGAGCGGAGAAGCCGTTCAGCGTGACCGAGACGGTGTAATCGTCGACCTTGACGATGCCGGCGATGTTGGGCACGCCCTCGCCGCCCATGGCCTCATCCAGCGGGCCCCAGTAACCGACGAAACCGGTCTTGACGTTGGCGAACACATCGGTGCCATCGGCGGATTCGTACGGGAAGGCATCCTGGACATTGTTGCCATAAGCCGCGAGGATCTCATGGGCATAATCTTCCAGGGTCGGGAAGGTCGTCACCAGATCGTAATTCGCACCGGAGGGGGTGGTGAAGGTGCCGTCATCGTTGACGGTTCCATACGCCCACAGGCCCATGGAGTAGACGATCTTCAGGCCATCGCTGGCCATGACTTCGTCCGCGGTCTTGTTGGCGAAGACATAGCCAACATAATCCGCCCCGTATTCGTTGACGACGGTGTTGTAGATCTTGTCCACTTCCAGTGCAACGGCTTCGTTGATGCGGGTCCAGAAATCGGCCTGCTGTTCCTCGGTCCAGGCATCGGTCGCAGCCCAGACGTGGTCGGGGCCGGCGGCATGGATGGCGGCGGCCATTTCCTCGTACTTGGTGTAGACCTCGCTGGTCGTCTGGGTCTGGTAGTCCTTCAGACCGACGATGTCATAGGAAGACAGGGAGGTCGAGCCGACGTAGGAGGGATCGAGGAAGGTGTAGTAGGTGAAGATGATGTCGTCCGCGGTGACCGGCTCGCCGTCGGAGAACTGCATGCCGACGCGCAGGCGGGCGGTGTAGACCGTGGTATCGGTGGTCTCATCGTAGACGACGCTGATGTCCGCAGGTCCCTTGTACAGATAGTCGGTCCCGTTGTAGGGAATGACCTCGCCCTCGATGGCATTGTAAACGATGCCACCGGTGCGGTCCGTGGTGAGCAGGGAGATCTGCGTCATGCCCGCGACATCGACATCGTAGCCGGTGTCGGCGAAGAACGGGCTGAACTTCTGCGAGAAGGTCTCATACGCGACGACGAGCGGCGTTGTGATCGTCGGGGCGGTGGGCAGGTTCTCGCCGAACGGCTGCGGCTCGAAAGCGGGCGCAACCACGTCCGTCGCGACCACTTCCTCGGTCGCTTCCGGCTTGGGGCCGCAAGCGGCCAGCAAGCTGGCGAACATGACGGTGACTACAAGTAGTGCCAGTACATTACGTGCTTTGTTCATCGTTTCTCCTTTTCTCCTTTTCTGAAATTGCCTCGCGGAATTTCATTATAAAGAGTTTTTAGCTCTAGGTCAAAGGCATGCGGAAGTTTTGGAGTGATATTTGTAATATCTTTTATGTTACATTTTCCTTGAATCTCATCTTTCGTTCCAGGCGGACGAGGCCGACTCCGGCAGCCAGCGCCAGGCCTTCCAGCCCCAGGTAGAGCAGTTCGCGGCCCGGCGCCTGCCCGGCGGAGACGAAGAGCAGGAAGACCGTCTCGCCCAGCAGCCCCAGGGCGAGGGCGGCCAGCAGGATCCGGCTGGAGCTCTGCATGCGCCAGAGCGACAGCCCGATCTCATCCCGCCGGTAGCGCGGCTTCTCCTTCGGCAGGTGCAGCACGCCGGCCGCCAGGTAAAGCAGCGGGAAGAAGGCGGCCACATAGGGAAGCGAGACGTAGGCCTGGAACATGCCGGGGTTGTTGACGAAGCCCCCGGCCGCATGCAACAGGAACAGGACGGCCGTCAGCAGCAGGCACAGTCGTTTGAACCGCGACAGCCCCGGCCCGCCTGCCTCCAGTTCGAAATAGCGGCCGCGGTAGACCGCCGTCTGCTTCTCGCGCCCGCGCGCGTCCACCTGCGGGACCAGTTCGTAATCCTCTGCATACGGTTTCTTGTTCATACCGGCATCTTACCACAACCGGCCACGCGGCCGGCCAGTGTATCGATCGCGGCGTGTATTCCACTGCGGGCTTGTCTGCGGGGAAACCGCTGAGTCCACGGAGAACACAGAGAACCTCCCGTGGTTCTTCCCCGGTGCGCCCGGCGCTCTCCGCCTGCACTGTGACAGCGGCACACGTGTGGTCGAGGCATTCCGCCCATGCTGAGATAAAAGCCCTCCCCCGATCTGCGGGGGAGGGCTGGGTGGGGGCTGGTCGTTCCTATTTTCGTTCAGCAAGACAGGTCTATCTTCCCAGCACGACCTGCTCGGCCGTCTGCAGGACGACGTCCTCGGTGCTGGTCAGCGTCTCCAGGCTGCGCGGCACGAACACGGTCGGCTGCACGCCCACGCCTTCCAGGAAGATCGAACCATCCGGGAGCAGGAAGCGCCCGGTCGGGAACTGCATGAAGATGCCGTCCGGCATCAGGATCTGGCCACGCGCCACTTCGGCCTCGGTGCCGGCGCTCGGGTACATGCCGACCACTTCCATGCCCGGCACCTGGCTGAAGCCGTAGGCTTCCAGTTCGCAGGCGCTGTAGCAGGCCGGGCCGACCAGGGTGGCCATGTGCTCGAAGCGGTACTGCTCGACGTTCGGGCGGACGACATCCCGCACGCCTTCCGGCTCGAACTGGCCGGTCGTCTCGGAATAGTATTCCAGCTGCCCCATCGGGATGTCCAGGTCGGTCAGGAAGCCCGCCAGGCCGAGGTTGGCGCCGCCGCTGTTGAAGCGCATGTCGATGATCAGGCTGGTCACGCCCTCCGCCTCGAAGGTCTTCAGGGCGCGCTCGAAGAGCTTGATGATCAGGTTGAGGTCGTCGTAGTTCGAGTTGATGCGGATGTAGCCCGCGCCGGACTCGAGGATGCTGAAGTTGACCGGCAGGTAGGTCTCGTCGGGGGCATTGAAGTAGATCGAGGTGCGGCTGAAGGAATCGCGTTCCTGCACCGCGGTCAGGCTGACGGACTGCGTCTCGCCGCCGGGGTTGGTGAAGGTCAGTTCGATCTCATCGCCCGGCTCGCCGCGCAGCAGGTAGCGCAGCTGCTGGTAGCGCACGGCGCTCTGCTGCGAGATCGGCAGGGAGAAGGGCCGCACCTCGGCCAGGGCGGCGTCGATCGCCCGCCCGTCGAATTCACTGACCTCGGCGCCGATCTGGATGCCGGCCGTCTCGGCCGGGCCGCCCGCCGAAAGGTAGATCACGACAATGCTGCCGTTGTCCAGTTCGCCCAGCGCCAGGCCGTAGCCGCCGGCGGTGGCCTTCGAGAAGAGCTGGTTGCCGTAATCGCTGGAGCTGACCCCGACGTGCCCATCCTGGAAGGCCCAGGTGAAATCGCGCAGCGCCAGCCAGAAAACGTTGGGGGCGTCCGCGGATTCGGCCGCGTCGATACGCGGCTGGATCTCGGCGTACAGCGCCTCCCAATCCGGCTGCTTGCCTTCGATGCCGTTGAAGGCGTAGTTGGTGCTGACGAACTCGAACATCGCCTCGAAAGCGTCCGTGTAGGACATCTCCGAGAAATCCTTGATGGCCACGTCCTGGGGTTCGTAGAGGGTCAGGACCGGTTCGGCTTCCGTGGAGATCACGAAGGGCGTCTGGTCCAGGTCGACGATCGACCAGCCGGCGGGGAGCTCCGCCACCGGATCGTCGGCGGTGAAGAGCAGGCCGTCGTCGCCGAAGCCGCTCGGGAAGGACTGCCTGGCATCCGGCGCCCAGACGACCAGCTTGCCGCCGATCACCTCGTCCTTGTTTTCCGTATCGGTCAGGACGGAGGCCAGGTAGCTCGGCCAGCCGCGCGACGGGTCGTCGCCTTCCGAGTACGGGCCGCCGTACAGGTTCGGCCAGTAGCTCACGGCAAAGACCTGCACGCCCGTCTCGGCCTGCGCGTCGTTGTCGACATCCGCCTGGGTGCCGGCGGGACGCAGGGGCAGATCCAGGAAGTATTCCCCGATCATGGTCTCGGCATCCAGCGACAGGAAGCCCAGCGTCTGGGACGAGACCGGGATCTCCCATTCCAGGTCGCGCGTGACGAAGCCGTACATGTCCACCAGGGCGACCGCCTGCTCGGTGTAGTAATCGGTGATGATGCTGTTGGTGTATTCAAAGGAACCGGTGATCCGGTACGGCCCGCTGCCGGTGGTTTCGGCCGGCCCGCAGGCTGCCAGCAGCAGGCCGATCACCATCAGGAGGCTCAGGGATTGATAAGCACGTTTCATACTCTTCTCCTCTCTTGGAATTGCGGGAATTATACCCGCGCTCGTGTACGCAGGTCCACTACGGGCGCAGGCTGGTCAGCCCATCGAGTTCAGGGGATCCAGCCATCGGCTCCCCGCCGGCAAGCGGGAAGCGACGCCCGCCTTGCGAAGACGATCAGCGCCGCCTGCGGGAGACTTTCCGGGTCTTTTCGATCGCCACCGGACCCTCCTTCCAGGGGACGCGCACCAGCAGCTTTGTCCCTTTTCCACGCGAGGAAGACAGGACCAGCTCGCCGTCGAGCAGCTTGATGCGCTCGCGCATGCCCAGCAGGCCGATGCCCTCTTTCGCCTCGGCCGCCATTCCCTGCCCGTTGTCGCTGACCGTCACCAGCAGCTGGCCGTGCAGGTACTCGAGCCAAACCTTGACACGCGTCGCCCGGGCATGCTTGAGCACGTTGGTCAGCGCCTCCTGGACGATACGGTACAGGCTGATGCCGATCTCGTCCGGCAGCGGCGGCAGGGGCTTGCCGTCGTACTCGACGTGCAGCTGGGTGCGGGCGGAGATCTCCTGGCAGAGCTCCTTCAGGCTCAGGTCCAGGCCGGCCACGTCCAGGGCCGGCGGGCGCAGGCTGTGCGCCAGGTCGCGCACCTGGTTGATGGTATTGTCCAGCGTGGTCAGGGCTTCCTGCAGATTCAGGCGCGAAGCTTCGCTGCCTTCCGGCAGCTCCTGCAGGCAGGTCGCCAGGCTGTACTTGAGCGTGATCAGCATCTGCCCGGCTTCGTCATGCAGTTCGCGCGACAGGTCGCGCCGCTCCTGCTCCTGCGTGGTGATGACCTGTTCGGCCAGTTGCTGCATGCGCGCCTGGCTGGCCTCCAGCTCGGCGGTGCGCTCCTGGACGCGCTGCTCGAGCTGGTCGCGGGCCTGCTCGAGCGCCTGTTCGTAGCGCTTGCGTTCGGTGATGTCGCGCGAGATGCCGAGCACGGAAACCAGCCGGCCCTCTCCGTCGTGCAGCGGCACCAGCCAGGAGCCCAGCCACAGGCTGCGCTCTCCGACCCGGTACTCCCCCTCCACGTAGGCCGGCTTGTTGCTGGTCAGCACCTCGACCAGGGTGTTGCGGCCCGGCTGGTCGACCGGAGCGGAGGCGGCCATGCTCCACGGCTGTCCGATGATCTGCTCGGCCTTGTAGCCGACCAATTCGGCGCCGAAGGGATTGACGTACTGGACCAGCCCCTGGCGGTCGACGATGTAGATCATCTCCGGCGCGGACTCGGCCAGGCTGCGGTAGCGCTCTTCGCTCTCGCGCAGTTTTTGCTCGGTCCGGATGCGGGCGGTGATGTCGCGCGAAATGCCCATCGCCCCGGTGACCTGCCCATCCGCATCGCGCAGCGGCACCAGCCAGGTGCCCAGCCAAATGCTGCGCTCCAGGAAGCGGTTCTCGGCCTCGGCGTAGAACGGCTGCCCGCTGCGGATCACCTTCTGCAGGTTGGCCTGCTGGTGGGCACCGATCGGGTCGGGGAAGAAACGGTTGCGCGGCTGGTCGAGGATCTCCTCCATCGGCAGGCCCAGGAAGCTGGCGGCAAAGGAGTTGACGTAGCGGATCCGGTCGTCCCGGTCGATGATGAAGATCATGTCGGGCGAGGCCTCGGCCAGGGTGCGGTAGCGCGCTTCGCTCTCCAGCACAGCCTGATCGGCCAGGCGGCGCTCGGTGATATCCCGCGCCAGGACGATCACCCGGTCCGCCTGCCCGGCCGGGGTGCGCATCGGGTAAAGGCTGTTCTCGAACCAGCGCCCGCCGCGTTCGTCCTCGAAAAGCAGCGGCTGGTTGGTCTCGAAAACCGAATCGATCTTTGCCCGGCGGATGGCGGAGATCTCGGCAGGGAGCAGGTCGTAGGCACAGGTTCCGAGCAGGTCGTCGGCGTGCTTCCCGAACTGGCGGGCGAAGCGGTCGCTGACCGTGACGATGGCCCCCTGCGGATCGACGACCAGCACGAGCAGCTGGGTGGCTTCCAGGATGGCATGATTCATCTGGTCGCGCTCGTAGAGCGCATCCATGGTCAGCTTGCGCTCGGTCTGGTCGACGGCGGTGAACTGGATGGCGGGACGGCCCTGGTACTGGATCACCAGGGCGGTGATGTCCAGCCAGAGCTGGCGGTCGCCGGCGACCGTTACCTGGATCGGGAAGGTCTCATGTGCCCCGATCTCGGCCGCTTCGAGATTCAGCCAGTGCTCCATGTGCGGGCGGGCTTCCGGGTCGAGCTGCGGAAGGAAGCGTTCCATTTCGAATTCGAAAAGCGCCTCCAGGGGCGAGTTCATCAGGATGGCCATGGCCCGGTTGGCATACTTGATGCGCCGGCCCTGCACCACCGCCATCGGCTGCGGGGAGTGGTCGAGCAGGTCGCGATACCGCTGCTCGTTGTCCAGCAGGATCCGTTCGGAACGCTTGCGCTCGCTGATGTCCCGGACGAAGGCCCACATCCCGGTGGGCTGGCCGTTCTCGTCGCGCAGCAGGACGGTGCGCAGTTCGACCGGGAAGGTTCTGCCATCCTTGCGGCGGCACTCTTTTTCATACAGGTCGGAATAGCCGCGCGGCATGATCTGGCTGGAAACGATCTGCTCATCGACCGCATGCCATTTCGCCGGCGTCAGCTCCCGGAACGTCTTGCGCAGGATCTCGGCCATGGTGTAGCCGATCAGGTCCAGGAACGCCTGGTTGCAGTGCCGGATGCGCCCCTGCATGTCGACCTGCACGAAGGCATCCCGCATGGTCTGGTACAGGCGCTCGTAACGCACCTCGGCCCGCTGCAGTTCGGCGGTCCGTTCGACCACGCGGTATTCCAGTTCGCCATACGCCCGCTGCAGCAGCTGCTCGGCCCGTTTGCGTTCGGTGATATCGCGCGCATTGACCACCGCGCCGTGAATGGCCGGGTGGTCGAAGAACGCCTGGCCGCGCACTTCCAGCCAGCGCCAGGTGCCGTCCTTGTGACGGACGCGCACGTCGATCGTGGGACCGATCTCCTCGGCCGGAATGCCGGGGGTCAGGGCAGCCGTGGGCAGCTTGTGGTCCTCGGGATGGATCAATTCGAAGACCGACCGGCCGGCCAGTTCTTCCTGGGAGTACCCGAAGGCGCGCCCGACCGATGGGCTGACGGTGCGGATCGTCCCGTCCGCCTCCAGGATCAGGGTCAGGTCGGTGGAGTTCTCGATCAGCGTGCGGTAGTAATCCTCGCTGGTTTGCAGCCCGCGCAGCAGGCTGGTGACGGAGACGGCCAGCAGAATGCCGTTCATGCCAAAGACCAGGCTGGCAAGGATCCACTGCATGGGGTGGGACTGCGGCAGGGCGAAGCCAGGGACGATGTACCCGTTGACCACCAGCCAGCCGAAAATACCCAGCGTGACAGCCGCCAGGGTCACGGCCAGCAGGCCGCCGCGCAGCCCGAAGAAGACAACCGCCATGCAGACAAAGCCGAGCAGGGACAGTCCGGCTTCCAAGTTGAATCCGCTCAAGCTCAAACCGATCGTCGCAAAGAAGTAGAACAGGGAGAGAAAGCTGAAGAGGCGCAGTCCGTAGGGCAGGCGGCGCAGGAAGGTGATCATCCCGGCCCAGACGTAGATCGCCACGTACAGGATCAGGATGCGGGAATCCAGTTCGAGCGCGAAGATCGCGATGACCGCAGGGATGAGGGCGATCGTTCCCAGGACAAAGGTGGCCAACAGCAGGGAATCGAGCAGGCGCCGGCGCTGCTGGCGCAGATCGGCATCATGCTCGCGGCCGGGGATCGAAAAATTGCGCAGGAATTTGTTCATCGGGATCTTCCTGGTCACTCGTGCGGAGATGGTTAAATTGTACCTCAGCCATCCGATTTGCGTTTGGCCAGGATCATCAATTCCCCCGCTTCCGGCAGGCGGCGCCTGCCGCAGATGGAAAGGCTTGCGCCTAGTAGACCCTCGCCTGGCTCAGGAAAACCGTCCCGCTGCGCGAGCTGTACCCGGCCCAGACGATCCGGCCATCGACCTTGTACTCATCCAGGAAAATGGAACGGCCCTCGGCCTCGACGGTTTCCACCACGCTGGTCTTGCCATCCGGAAGCCGGATCACCTGCACCTGTCCGTCCTCCCCCGAGCCGGTGCGGACGAACTTTTCGACGATGCGCCTGACGAGCTGTTTTTCATCCGGGAACATGGGATGGCTTTCCTTCCTGCCGGGGTTTCAGCCCGGCGGGGATCTCGGCCAGCCGGCGGTGCAATTCCTGTTCCGCCTGTGCCGGGGTGACGGAGAGGGCATGCGCCCATTCCCCGAGCAGGATGTTCTGCGAACGTTTCAGCAGGGCCTGGTCGTTGTCGTTGAGCGGCCGGATCTGGGCCTGATAGGCATGCAGGTCGCGGATCACCCGGCAGAGCGATTCGACCAGGCCGTCCTTCAGGCGGGCCTGGATCTGCAGCTTGCGTTCCTGGCGGTCGTCCGGGAGCGGTTCGCCGGGGGCGGAAAGCAGCGAGAGCAACTTTTCGAACTCCCTGGCGGGGATGGGCCGGCGCAGGCGGGTATTCGCCTGGTCATTGGCCGGGACCCAGATGGTCAGATCGCGCACCTGGATGGCGTAATAGAGGGCCTTCTGCCCGGAAAGCATCCGCTCTTCGATCCTGACCACTTCCCCCAGGCCGTACATCCAGTGCATGACCGGATCACCCACGCGGAAGTCCATTGCGTCTCCTTAAGCTGCGGTCGGAAGAAAAGGACAGGCGCCAGTCCCCGATAGGACTGGCGCCCGGAACCCGTCGATCCTGTATGACAACTCCATTGTATCATGCTTCCGGGGCCCGGCACGCCGGGTATGCGCAGGGACATATAAGAAGCGGGAGCAGCCTTGGGCTGCTCCCGTGCGATCCCATCTGCGTTCCGGTCAGATCTCGCGGCAGTCGACCAGGCGGGTGACCAGCGGTTCGACCACCTTCTTGACCGTCTTGAACGGCACGCCCTCGACCTTGAGGGTGACGAAGGAGCTGTTGGCCGTTTCGCCGGCGAAGGTGCCCATGGCGATGATGTTGCCGCCGGCTTCGAAGATGGCGGTGCTGATCCTGGCAAAGGTCCCGGGCTTGTTGGGCACCTGGACGGTGAAGCGCACGCCCTTGTGGCGGGCGCCGAGCAGTTCGAGGAAGATCTTGAACAGGTCGGTCTCGGTGATGATGCCGGCCAGTTCCTTGCCGCGCATCACCGGCAGGCAGCTGACCTTGTTGTCGGCCATCAGGCGGGCGGCTTCTTCGATCGGCGTATCTTCGGGGACAGTGACCACGTTCCTGGACATGACATCCGCCACGGTGATCTTGTTCAACAGGTAGTTGATCTCCCAGACGCTGAGCGTGGTGGCCTTGGACGGGGAGGCGTTGAGCAGATCGTTGCGGGTGACGATGCCGACCAGCTTGCCCTTGCGCAGGACGGGCATGTGGCGGATCTTTTCGCGGCGCATTTTTTCGAGGGCTTCGGTGATGGGCAGGTCCGGTTCGACCGTGATCACGGGGGAAGAATAACGTTTGCTGACATTCATGGTGTAGTCCTCCAATCTTATCCACATTGTACCGATTGTCCGCCCTGGAGGCAAGAGCCTGCGCGCCGGAATCGGCAGGCGGCCTGACAAAGAGACGCCCCTCGCGGAGCGTCTCTGATTTTCGATCTATTCCTTCCGGCTGCGCTGCCAGCGGATGAACTCCGCCATCTGGCTGCGGTCCAGTTCCAGGCTCACCCGGCCCGGTTTCCGGTTGCGGCGGAAGCGCAGGCTGGTGATGCGGGTGACCCCGCCCGCCGTGACCAGGATCCAGGGCAGGGCGCCGAGCAGGTTCTGCAGGCCGGTCGGGGCTGGCTGCGCAGCCGGCTGCCGGCAGGTCCGGTCCAGGTCGGTGTACGCCTGGACAGCCCGGTCGCGTTCGGCAGTGAGGATCGCATTCTGCTGTTCCAGAGCTCTCACCTGTTCCTGCAGCCGCGTGTTCTCGCCTGCCTGCGTCTGGTTTTCCTGCTGGAGCTCGCTGATGGTGTCCAGGTCGCTCATCCGCTGGTTGATCAGGTAACCCAGACCGGCGAAGCTTGCCACCAGCAGCAGGACGATGAAGAAGACCGCTGTGCCTGTGTTCATGTCTGCCTCCTTTCCAGGCCGGAACGTAAGCGTGTTGGATGGGGCCTCTTCTATCTCCTGTATATCAAATTCCGACGCGAAAGTCAGTCCAGGTTAAATGACAAAAGGCCCGTGCAGGGCCTTTTTGCGGGACCATTTTGGTACCGGTTACGTCTCGCCCGGATTCAGGTAACCGGTCTTGAAAGCCAGGTAGACCAGGTTGGGCGCATTCAGGGCGCCGAACTTCTCGAACAGGGAGAGCTTGACGTTGCGGATCGGCTTGCGCGTCCCGGCCCCGAGCTTGTCGGCGATCTCGTTCTCGGTCTGTCCTTCGCAGATCATGCGCAGCACCATGTCCTCCTCCTTGGTCAGGGTCGGCGGGCGCAGGTCGGTGGCGTACTGCGGCTTGGGCAGCAGGGTCTCGCGCAGGAACTTGACCGCCGCCTCATGGTTCTCGATCAACGATTTGTTGACCACATAGTTGCAGCCGGCGCGCTTGAGGGCGTCGATGCAGTCGGCGTGGCGGGTCATGCCCAGAATGCGCACGTCCGGCAATTCCTGCTTGACCGCCCGGACGAAGTTCGGGCCGACCTGTTTGTCGCCGTACATGTCCGAGTCGGCGATGATCAGGTCGGGTTTCTTTTCCTTGCAGACGCGCAGCGCCTCGCCGATGGTCGAGCCATGGTCGACGATCTGGATCTCGGGGATGCGCGCCAGGATGGACTTGATCGCTTCCAGGTCGAAGAAGATGTCCTCAAAAATAAAGGTGCGGTAGATCATGGTCTCACCTTCCTTTCAATCAGGGACCGATCAATGGGTTCAGGTGATGTTGGGTTCGGGCTGCAGGTCGTCGGCCTGTACGCGGGCGTTCACCGGCGTGACCGGGGGCGGCAGGGTCACCACGACGGACAGGTTCGTGCCGCGGCCCGGCTCCGCCTCGAGCGAAAATTCGGCCTGCCCGCCGAACTTGCGGATGGTCTCGATCTGCATGTCCATGTCGCGCAAGCCGAAGCAGCGCGCCACCTTCTTCTTCTTTTCCACCGAAAAGCCGCTGCCGTTGTCCTGCACGGTCAGGTGGATGACCTGGTCCTCCCGCACCAGGCGCACCAGCGCGGCGCCGTCCGGCTTGTTCTCGATGCCGGAGTGACGCACCAGGTTGACCACACCCTCGCGGGCGATATTGTACAGCGCCGCCCGGATGCGGAAAGGCAGGTCGTCGCGCAGGGTGTTGCTCTCGATGTTGATCCGCCGGCAGGCTTCCGCCACGGTCGGCAGCGATTCGAGCGTCCGGATGTAGCGTCCGATGGCCGGGATCAGGCCTTCGTTCTCCAGGAGCAGGTTCTCCTCGGAATCGGTCAGGATGCCGTCCAGGACGGTCTTGGTGTACTCGACCGCGTTGCCCACCTCCCCGAGCAGTTGCCTGCGCATCTCCGGCTGGTCGTTCCCGGCCTGGAGCACATCCTGGAGCGGCTTCTGGGCGGCGTGATGCAGCAGGGCACGCACATTGTGCACCTGTTGCTGCTGGCGGATGACGTAGTTGCGCTGGCGGATGTTCTCCAGCATCAGGCTGACGGTCATGGCGAACATCTCGAACAGATTCTGCTCGACGGGCGAGAACTGGTTCTCCGACGGGCGGCCCATGCGGTTCTCGATCTTGATCGCGCCGACGGATCGGCCGCGGTAATCGCGCAGCGGGGCGATCATGATCTGCCGCGAGACGCCCGAGAAGAGGTGCTTCAGGTGGTCGACATAGCCGCTGCGGTACGGGGAGGCCTGGATCTGGGCCGCCCCGAAATTGATCACCCGGTTCTTGTACACCGCCAGCCCGGTCAGGCCGTCGCCGCGGCGCCCGGTGACGCGGATCTCGCGCTGCTGGAACTGGTCGGACGGAATGGCGCTGGAGGCGACCAGGTGCAGGACGCGCTCCATCTCGTCACGCTGCGGGTTGTACTTGTGGCGGGTGAAATAGACCGAGCAGTCCTCGACGTGGAAGATCTGCTTGCCGATGTGGACCAGTTCCTGGGCCGCCTGCAGATCGTCCTGCCAGACGGTGTTCTTGCGCGAGAGCAGCACCGACCAGTAGCGCAGCATGCCCTGCAGGTTCATGCGTTTGGTGGCCTGGGTCAGGGCGGCCGGGCCGAGAGCCGCCGCGATCAGGAAGGCGCTGGCCTTGCTGGCGAACCAGCCGGCCCGGTTGGCGTCCCGGCGGGTATAGGCATCCTGCCGGGACGAATCGATGCTCAGCATCCCGAAGGGCTCGCCGTTGGCCGGCGAGATCAGCGGGATCCCCATCCAGGAACGGATATGCCCGGCATGGTACTGCGGGTGCTGGAAGGAAGGGAAATCGCTGGCGTTGACAATGAACGGCCGGCCCGTGCGGATCACCTGTCCGTTCGGGTAGCGCTCGTCCTTGACGGGAAATTCGAGCTGGCAGATCTCCTCCGAGTTGGGGAAACCCAGCGTGGCCACGATCTGCAACTGCTCCTGGTACAGCAGCTGGACCGAGACGGTATCGAAAGGCACCGAATTGCCCAGTTCCCTGAGCAGCAGCTCCAGTTCGACGCGTGCCCGCGACGGGGAGATGACCTCCCCATCCTCCCGGCGCGGCAGCTGGCGCTGGACGCGATACAGCCAGATGGCCGCCAGCAGGAACAGCGAACGCCCGCCCCAGGCGGTCAGGACGACCGAAAAATAATCCCCGGCGGCCTCGGCCGGCAGATCGCGGTACAGCAGCGAGAGCACGCCCAGGTACAGGCTCACCACCCCCAGGGAGGTCAGGACGGAGGGCAGGCGCGGCAGGAAGGTGGCCGCCGCCACCATCGGGATCAGCAGGAGCAGGAACAGGTCGGTCTTGAGTTCACCGGTCCGGTACAGGAAGTAGTTGATCGCCAGCGTGTCCAGGCTGAGCACGGCCGCCTGGTAGGCGATCGTTTCCTGGACCTTCCGCCGCCAGGCCAGCGGCGCCAGCAGGAGTACGGCCACGATCAGGTAAAGCCACCAGAAGGGCGAGGTCAGCACCTGCGCAGGCTTTCCCACCGAGACGAAACGCACCAGCACCGCCACGCATGCCCCGATGCGAAACACAGCCAGCATCGAGGCAAAGCCGCTGCGCGAGCGCGAGGCCAGCAGGAAGGTGTCGAACAGGAGCAGGTGGGAATGGAGCAGGCGCTGGAAACGTTCGGAAAGTCGGCGTTTCAAAGTCATGCGGTTCCCTCGGACATGGTCTTCTCCATGTTGTTAATTATAGTTATTCCGGTGCGGAAGAGGGGCCAAATGGCCCACCCACAGGCCAATTGGCCTGGTATCGTATCCGGAGAATTGCGGTATGATTCAAAGATTATGGAGACCCTCTCGACCATGAAGAACAGAATCTTCCTCCCCATCCTGATCCTGATCCTGCTCGGCGCCTGCAGCCCGGACACTCCAGGCGGACCGCTCCCGACGGAGACGATCGCCGCCAGCCCGACCTCCGCCGTTCCGACCGGGACCCCCACCCCCGAGCCTTCTCCCACCCCACCCTACCCGTTGGAGGGATACGGACCGGGCGGCTTCCCGGCGAACGTCAACCCCTTGACCGGCCTGGTTCCCGCCGACCCGGCGTTGCTCGACCGGCGGCCGATGATGGTCAAGGTCTCCAACCTGCCGCGCACCGTCCGCCCGCAGTGGGGCCTGTCGCTGGCCGACCTCGTCTTCGAGTATTACACCGAGGAAGGCACGACCCGTTTCGCGGCGATCTTCTACGGCAACGACGCCGCCATCGTCGGACCGATCCGCTCGGCGCGCTTCATGGACGCCCACCTGGTGCGCGGGTATAAAGCCGCGTTTGCCTTCGGCTCCGCGTACGACAAGGTCATCGAACGCCTGTACAACGCCGAGTTCTACGACCAGCTCTTCATCGAAGGGACGAGTTCCCCGATGACGCGTTACGACCCGAACGGGATGAACCACCTGGTGATCGACACCGCCGACCTGAGCGCGGCCATGTCCGCCCGGGCCACCGGGAATGCCCGCCAGAACCTGGATGGGATGCTCTTTCAAGCGGATGCCCCGGCCGGTTCGCTGGCCGGTTCGGGGAGCGGAGCGACGCTGGTGGTACGCTTCTCCGGCTCGATCTACAATCGCTGGGACTTCGATCCTGCCAGCGGCCGTTATCTGCGCTTCGTCGACGAGACGGACGATTTCACCGGCGGGCTGGGTGAGGTCTACACGCAGGCCAGCGACCGCCTGACGGATGCAGCGCTGGCCTGCGACAACGTGGTCGTTCTCTTCGCACTTTATGAACTCTACAACGAAAATCCGGAAGTGCGCGATGTCCAACTGGTCGGCAGCGGTCCGGCCTACCTGTTCCGGGACGGCAGGGCCTACCAGCTGACCTGGATGCGTGACGCGTTCTCGGTGGTCACCCTGGTCGGCCCGGACGGGGCTCCCTTCCCGTTCAAGCCCGGCACGACCTGGTTCGAAGTGATCGGCAGCCGCTCGACGGTCGAGGAAGGCGACCCGGGCTGGCGCTTCGTCCACCACATGCCATGAGACCCGCACCGGGGCGCAGCACTGCGCCCCGGTTTCAAAACAGAGGAGAGCCAATGAATCCCCAACCCCCCTTTGGCGTCCATTCCGAGGCCGGCCGGCTGCGCAAGGTGATCGTCCACCGCCCGGACCTGAGCCTGCAGCGCCTGACGCCCGCCAACCACGACGAGCTGCTCTTCGACGATGTCATCTGGGTCGAGCGGGCGCAGCTCGAACACGACCAGTTCGTCGGCCTGCTCAAGGGACGCGGCATCCAGGTCTACTATGTCTCCGACCTGCTGGCCGAAACGCTGGCCTCCAGCGACGATGCCCGCCGCCTGATCATTGAACAAGTGGCCACCGAGTTCACCGTCGGCTGGTCGCTGGTCGACGAGATCCGCCAGTTCCTGTGGGACCTGCCGCCGGCCGATCTGGCCCGCCACCTGATCGGCGGGGTGACCGCCGGGGAGACGAGCCTGGATTGGGGCAAATTCAGCCGCATCTCCCTGCACGCTGCCGCGCTGAACGACCTGAGCACCTTCCTGCTGCCGCCGCTGCCAAACACGCTCTTCACGCGCGATTCCTCTTGCTGGATCTACGGCGGGGTCTCGGTCAACCCGATGTACTGGCCCGCCCGGCGGCGCGAGTCGCTCAACATGCTCGCCATCTACCGCTACCACCCGCTGTTCCGCGAGGCCGGCTTCCCCTTCTGGTATCCGCCGGCGGACGGCGAATTCAGCATGGAGACCTTCGGCCGCTCCTCGCTGGAAGGCGGGGACGTCATGCCGATCGGCAACGGCACGGTCCTGATCGGCATGTCCGAACGCACCCAGGGCGGCATGATCGAACAGCTCGCCCGGACGCTCTTCGCCCAGGGGGCGGCCGAGCGCGTCATCGCCTGCGTGATGAGCCGGGAGCGCGGCCACATGCACCTGGACACGGTCTTCACCTTCCTCGACCGGGACAAGGTGACGGTCTTCCCGCGCGTCGTGGAGCAGATCCGGGCGATCAGCCTGCGCCCGGGACGCAAGGCAGGCGATTTTCACGTAACAAAGGAGAAGGGCCTGCTGGCGGCGGTGAAGGCTGCGCTCAAGCTGCCGAAGCTGCACGTGGTCGAGACCGGCGGGGACGAGTACCAGATGGCGCGCGAGCAGTGGGACGATGCCAACAATGCCGTGGCGCTCGAGCCGGGCGTGGTGGTCTGCTACGAACGCAACACACACACCATCGCCCGCATGCGCCAGGCCGGGGTGGAGGTGCTGCCCATCCCCGGTTTCGAACTGGGCGAGGGCCGCGGCGGCGGGCACTGCATGACCTGCCCGATCCTGCGCGATCCGCTGTAGCGTTCCGGGAAAACCATCGCCCCCGCATCGATTTCATGCGGGGGCATTTTCTTTCCTTCAATCATGTACCGGTCTGAGGATGTTCAGACCCGCTCGCCATTCCACCTGCATGGCGAAGTCGAAGCGGTCGGCCGCCAGGCAGAACTCGAGATCGGAGGCGAAGGCGGCGCAGGTGAAGGCGCGGATGACGTCGATGGCGACGACGATGTCGTCCGCCTGCCCGCATTCCGCCAGAGGCAGGCGGAGGAACTTCATGCGCGCCGCGGGTCCTTGAGCTGCGCGATCAGGACCAGGCTGAGCAGCATCAATCCGAGCGCCAGCAGCAGCGCCGGGGTGAAGGAGCCGTCCGGCGTCTTGAGCGCCTCCATGATGTAGACGAAGACGACCGAGGCCTGTCCGAAGAGCTGGATCAGCCCGTTCGATGTTCCCTCCGGGGTCGGCTGGGTGATCTCGGCCGCGTACTGCATGCCGATCGGGCTGGTGCTGACCAGGAAGAAACCCAGCACGAAAGCCGAGGCGAAAAGCAGCCAGGCGCTGGTGGCATAGGTCAGGCCGGCCAGGCCGGGGAGGGCCAGGGCAAAACCGAGCAGAAGGTAGCGCCGGCGCTTGTGCTGCCGGTCCGAGAAGGGCGGGAGCACCACCGCGCCCAGCACGCCGCCGGCCAGCATCAGCGCCCCGAGCGTGCCCGCATCCGCCGGGCTGAAGCCGCGCGGGCGGATGATCGTCTCGACCCAGGTGGTCAGGCCGTTGAAGATGCCCAGGCCGATGAAAGAGACGAACAGGTACAGCCAGAAATCGCGGATGCGCAGGGCATGCTTCAACCCGTCGAGCATCAGGGCGCGCACCTCCTGTCCCGGCGGGCAGGGGGGCGTGGGCGGTTTCTCGCGGGCGAAGATCAGGAAGAGCACGGCCGAGAAGGCCGCGATCCCGCCGTAGAGCAGCTGCACCTGCGGGATGGACAGGCTCTCGCTCAGCAGCGGGGTGAGCACCATGCCGAGCGCCGTGCCGACCAGGTTGGCCAGCGTCACCAGCCCGACCGCGGTGGCGCGCTCCTCGATGCTGAACCACTGCGCCGGGACCTTGGTCCAGGCGTTCAGCAGGAAGGGCTGGGCGATCGCCACGCCGATCGTGCTGACCAGCACCAGCGGGTAATTGGTCCCGACCAGGCCGCGCACGACGCCGAAGATGCCCATCAGCACCGCCCCGATCCCGACCGTCAGGCGGAAGCCGTAGGTGTCGATCGCCCAGGAAACCGGGATGGAGAGCGGCAGGAAGGCGATCATGAAGGTCATCGCCAGCAGGCCGATCTGCAGGTCGCTGACGCCGTAATACGCCGCCGCCGGACCCGTGATCGGGGCGTAGGCGATCCACAGCATCTGGATGGTCAGGTTGATGAACATGAAGACGCCGAGCACGGCCCAGCGGTAACCATACAAGCGGTAGGATTTTTCGGTCATAAGTCCTCCTGGTTGATGTGTGTCGCTGCGAGGCGGTGCCCGCCTGCCCCGATGAACTTGCCGGGGTCCGCCGAAGCAGTCTCCTGGCTCGCGAGGCGAGACCTACTGGTTCATTTTTCGATACACGCCCTTCATCTGCCGGTAGACCTGCGTGAAGACGGCGAAGCGCTCATCATAGATAACCCGGTTGTGCGCATCGGGTGCGTACCGGCGCTTGAAGTGTACCAATCCCGGCACATCGCCGAAGGCGATCCCGCCGAGGCCGGCAGCCGCGATCCCGGCCGCGCCGCGCGCATTGGCAACCAGCAGGTCGGCCACCTGGCGGATCTCCCGGTCGAAGACATCCGCGAAGATCTGGCACCAGATGTCGGACTGCGCCCCGCCCCCGGCGATGTGAAGGAATGGCACCTGCCGCCCGAGGAACTTTTCCACCGGGCCGAGCAGCCAGCGTGTGTTGAAGGCGATCCCCTCCAGGAAGGCGCGGAGGATGTCGGCGCGGGTGTTGTGCAGCGACAGGTTGTGCAGACCGGCACGCAGGCGGCAGTCCTCGACCGGGGCGCGCTCACCCCAGATCCAGGGCGTGTACAGGACGCCGTTCGCCCCGGCCGGGGGCCGTTCGGCGATCCGGTCGAGCACCTGGAAGATGTCCGGGACGTCCGCCTCCTGCAGCAGTTCGTCCTTGTGGTACAGGATGTTGTCCCGCAGGTAGGTCCGGTTGCCGCCGGTGGCCCTCAGGTAGCCTTTGGCGACCAGCTCGCGGGCGGTGGCGACGATCACCCGCCGGGAACTGCCGGCCGGGTCGCTCTGATCCACCTCGGACATCAAAGGGTCCGCCGGCTTCCGGCGGACCCTTTGATTTAGGGTGAGTCGATGGACAACAGCTGCACCTGGCCGGATCCTGTCAACTGGAGGATTGAATCCTGCCACAAGAACTCGACCTCCCCGCCGTTGCCATCCTGAACGGAGCGGACCGGGTCCGGCCAGAACAGACGAACAGTCTCTCCTGCCGGAGCTTCCAGCGTCACAATGCGGTCAAGGATGTTCATGTCCACCGACACCGGGACAACCGCCCCGACCAGCAGAGTTCCAGCCTCCTCCAGGGAAGTCCCCTGGTACAGACAATACCCGGTGCGCCGGTCATTCTGCCAGAGGCTGCAAGCTGTCTGCCCGGCAAACCCGGTACCCGGCTCGACAGACAGGTACGCGTCAGCGGAATTGGACAGGTAGGCCACGCTTTCGACCCCGGCCTCGAAGGATGCCCGCACGACCTGCCCGCCGCCCGCCACGTTCAGCGATTCCAAATCCAGCGGCTGCCAGGTGGTCAGGACCGTGGTGATCTGCACCGGCCATTGGTCGACAAAGGCAGAAGCCATGAAACCATCCGAACTTCCATAGGCCAGATTATCTCCGAGAAAATAGTTCCGTGAGATCTGTTCGCTCTGCATCTCGATACTGGGGAAGATGCGGACATCCAGGGCATTCTCGGCCTGGGTAAACTGCCACCACAACGAAGCACGCCTTTCCGGTTGACCCTGAACATACCAGCGCTGCGCCAGAAGGTGGCTGCCCGAGGCCTGCACCTGATCGTAAACGACCCACTGGTGCAGCGGCTCGATCCAGAGCACGGAGCGGACCCAATCAAGATGGGGGTAGGTCTGCAGCGATGCACGGATAAAGCCCGTGTTGCCCAGCTCCGAGAAAGTCGTCACCTCGCCGCCAGTGTTGGCGTGATTGGAATCGTCCAGTGTGACGGTGGAATGGTCCATGCTCGACAGGGCACGCTCGTTCTCCTCGTCCGTCGCAGCAGGATAGCCATTATCGATGATCCACGGCACTTGATCGTACAGAATGATCTCACCGGTGTGATAGTGCTGGTGGTGGATGGAGGGGGTGAATTGCAGGAGCAGGTACTGGTCCGTCGGCTCCCAACCGGACCTCAGGATCGCCATCCCGCCCACTGGCAGAAGAACGGATGTGAAAGACGGCGTCCGGGCTACCAGGGTGGAATCGGCTGTGGCCAACCGGTAAAAAAAGGCATTGATGTGCTCCGGGGGATCGGCTGCGCGCAAGCGCTGCGCAGCAAAGAGCAACTCCGCATCCCCGGTGCGCATGCCGCACAAGGTCAGCAGGCCGGGGTCGATGCGTGTCCAGCCTCCATCGTTCATGGCGACCAGCGTGCCCAGGGGCGTCAGTTCGTACAAGAACCAGCGGCACATCTCGTGGATGTCCTTGCCGCCATAGTCCGTCGGATAGATGTCGTTCCCCAGCCGGTATTCCGTCTCGGCAAACATCAGGATGCTCTGGAGCACATAGGGGGTATAGTTGTCGGAGTATTCCAGGTAACCGCCGTCTTCGTCAAACCAGGCCTGCATTCGTTCCTCCAGGCTTCGTCGCGCGGTCATGTAGATATACTCGGAACGTGGATCCTGTCTAAAGGTCCGAGCGATGATCGCCGCGGTCGCGTCCGCCCGTATGCCCGGATTGTAAACACCGTCCGTCCAGCCAGACCAGCGCAACATCACACTGGCATGGCGGATGAAAAAATCCTGGTAGAAGGCATTTTGCTCTTCGGTCAATCGGTTCGAGTCACGCAGAGCCACAAATGCGAACAACAGGGACTGATAGACCTCGCCGCCCTTTTCGATCGGTTGGATCAGGCCATAGCTCGAATCCGACCACACCGAAGAGACGGGCAGGCGTGTGGCGTTCTCAAGAAGCCAGGCTGTCCTTTCGGCGTAACTGATTTCTCCGGTGATCAACCAGAGCAGAGCAAGCATCCGGGGTGGATAATCATGACCGATAAAGATGTATCCTTCAAAAGTTTCCAAGGTCGGGGAATAGTCTTCGGGTAGCTCGAAACTCATTGACTCAAGATATTGCTTAATATCGTAGAAATCGAGCAAGGCCTGGATCGAGCCGTTTTGAAGCTCTCCACGGATGCGGCGGATGTCCGAACAGTCCAGAAAAACATATACACTTTGGTCTGCTGGATCTGTGCAGGGAGCATCCGGGGCAACCTGAAAGAACGGCTCAGAGGACAGCGGCTCCAAAAGAGCAATGCCCTCCTCCGGGCGATCGACCAGGTAGGGATCCCCCCAGATCGCCCATTCGCATTCCGAATTGTGCAGGTCATGGACGACCAGGAAGAGCGACCTCACCCCGCTCACATCCAAGTCCAGGCTGCCGCCGCCGCCATCCCTCACCGGCTCACTGAAAAAAGCCAGATGCCCGTCCGTATAGACGCGAAATTGTGCGTCCAGGCTGCAGGTCGCGGACGGGTGAATGAAGAAGGTTGAATGAAACGCGGTGTACTCCCCATTCAGTTCGTATCCCAGGAAGGATGGGCCCACGGTGAACAAGCCCTTGGGATACACCTGAATGCCGATCTGGATCGGTTCCCCCTGTCTGAGCGGCGGCTGCACGAGCGGGTAAACGCCGATGCCCAGTTCCCCGCTGGTATCGAGGATTGCAGGCTGCAGGTCCGCCAGGTACACGCGCCCATCAGTGGATGCCTCGGATGGTGTGGGAGCTTCCATGGAAAAGGATGGAAGCACGGGTGTGCCGGTTGACACGGTTCCTTGTTGTTGCCCAAGACAGGCCGAAAGGACCACGAGAGCGGAGAGGGCGCAAACCGCCAAACATTTGGTGTGGAACTTGACCATCATGCCATTTCTCCCAGGAACGAAATACCGGAACGAATAGAACGGCCAATTCTTTGAGAAATTATCGCATGACCTGCATGATCATGTAAAGTCGCGGGAAGGCAGGATTTTCCCAAACTCATCCATCCGAAGGGGTCAAGCGCACCAGGCAGTTAGATCAAAAGACCACCCGCTGAGCTGGTGATCTTTTGGATTGATGCAGGTTGGATTACTGTCCCGCTGAACACAGGTAGAGGACGGTGCCTGCCCCGCCCTGCGCCGAGCGGGTGAACTCCGGCACCGTGCTGCAGCTGGACTGCAGCCAGCTTGCGATCCCGCTCTGCGGACTGCGGTCGCCGCCGTAAAGCACGTAGCGCAGTTCCCCGTTCCCGACCATGCGCTGCAGGTCGGCGGCGTCCACCACCGGGTCGCTGCCGCTGAAGCCGCCCATGTACAGGACCGGGCGTCCGGTGGCGAGCACGAGCGTGGCCCCCATGTTGGCATTCGGCACCGCCAGCAGGTATTCCACATCCTGGGTATCCGCCTGCAGGAATTCGATCAGCTGCGTGTCCGCCAGGCTGCGGTTCGCGGCCGGCTGGGCAGGCAGGTCCCCGGCATAGGCCCCGGGGCCGGCCTGCTGTGATCCGCCGTAGGCGCCCGGCAGGTTGACATCCGGGTTCTGCTCCGCCACGGTCAGCACCGACCAGGCCAGGGGGACGACCAGCACGGCCGCCAGGAGCAGGCTGAAGGCGGCGGCCAGGACGAACCTGCGCCGCAGCAGGCGCGCCGCCACCAGCACGACCAGCCCGGCAGCGAGAAGGCCGGCTGCCAGGCGCAGCCACCAGGCATCCTGCCCGTACTGGACCGCCAGCCATCCCTGCAGGGCCAGCGTGGCGAGGGCCGCGAAGGCAAGCACCAGGCCGGTCCAGAGCTTCTCCCGTCGCTCCCACAGGACCTGAACACCGCCGCCGATCACCGCCCCGAGCGGCGCGGCCAGCATGATCATGTAGTAATCGTGGAAGAACTCGGCCACGCTGAAGAAGACCATGCAGGTCACCAGCCATCCGCCCCACAGGGCCAGGGCCCGGTGTGCCGGTTCCAGCGGCCACACCGTCCCGGCGTCCTTCCGGGAGCGCAGGCGCGCCCCGGCCAGCAGGACGAACAGGCTGACCAGAGCCAGAGGCAGCAGCCAGCTCATTTCCTTGGCCAGCGGCGGGATGAACAGGCGCACGGCGGAAGGGCTGCCAATTTCGTTCGAGAAAGCCGTGCCGGCATCCGGGCTGAACTGCGTCCGGGAGGCATCGCCGGCACCGGGCTGGACTCCGGTCTGCAGGCCCGGCTGAGGTTGGCCAACATCCGCCGGGACGCAGGCCAGCACCTGCTGGAGGCGGGCGCAACTGCCGTGGTCCGTGCCTCCGTTGGGCAGCTGCATCGTGCAGTCCGCCCCGGGCGCCAGGCCGGTGCAGGCCTGCACGGCGAACTGCGGTGGACGGTTGGCAGCCCCCGGCTGCGGCTGGGGCAGATTCCCCGCCGGCGGCATGCCGTCCGGCCGGTCCGCCTGGGGGGCATTGCCGCCGCCCGAGCGGCCGAGCAGCCGGTTCAAGCCGTTGTGTCCAATAATCAGTTCAGTGACGGTATTGTCCGTGCTGGAACCGACGTACGGACGCCGGTCCGCGGGGGTCAGGTCGACGGCCAGCGCCCAGGAGAGCGACACGGCCAGCAGCACGATCGTCGCCAGGAACAGGTTGAGCAGCTTGCGGAACCACTTCTCCCGCGACCCGAAGAAATACAGGGCGTAGAAAGCCGGCAGCGGCAGGAAGGCCTGCAGCATCTTGATGTTGAAGGCCAGCCCGACCAGCACACCGCCCAGCAGCAGCCAGCGCAGTCCTCCCTTTTCGGCCGCCTGGAGGAAGGCCCAGGCAGCCAGCAGCAGGGAGAAGACCAGCATGCCGTCCATCGTGGAGTTGCGGTCGGTGCCGATCACGGTCGGGGTCAGGGTGTAGACCAACGCCGCCACCAGCCCGGCCAGGGAGCCGAGGTGTTTGCGGACCAGGTGATAGAGCAGCGGGATGCCAAAGATGCCAGCCAGGATGTTGGGCAGGCTGACCGAGAACCCGCTCACGCCCAGCACGAAGGCGAAGGCGGCCTGGATCCACAAGCCCAGCGGCGGCTTGTCCACGCTGACCGAGCCGCCCGGTTCTGCGGCCACGAAAAAGAAGTTATGCCAGGACTGCAGCATCGACTTGACCGCCGCGGTGTAATAGGCGTTCGAGTCGCCGATGGCCTGGATGTTGTAGAAATGCAACCCGGCGGAGACGAGCATCAGCACAAGCACCAGCAGGAGGGCCGGGGTCAGGCGCTTCCAGAGCGGACGGTCGAGCCAGACGGGAATCAGGAGGCTTGAGGGTGCGGTCACGGATGGATTTTCCATAACGATCTCCAAGTATACGATCAGGCATAGGAATGTGAGGCTTAAGATCTGGCTCGGTCGGAGGCGCGATCGGCTGCCTTTCGAGCCGAGTGTATCCACAGCCGGGACCACGCCATAGTGTCCCCGGTCACGATTCGAAGCCGGCACCCATGACCGCAGTCATGGGCAGGCGGCCGAATCCATGACAGCCGGCAGGCGACGCCCGCCGGCCTCCGTGATATGATATTTGCATGCAAAACCGCCGCAGCGACCCCGAACTCCTGCGCCTGCTGCAGACCGCCGGCTGGCTCTGGCAGGGCTACCTGGTTGCACTGGTGCTGATCGACCTGGCGATCTATCAGCGCATCGGCGCGCTGGTCTTCTACCTGATCAACGGCATCAGCGTGGTCATCTTCCTGATCCTGGCCTACTGGAAAGCCATTGCCCGCGGCCTCGGCGGCTCCCATTTGCCGCTCATGCTGGCCCTGATCGCCGGAGTGCCGCTGGTGGCCAATCACCTGGTCCTGCCCGGGCTGCGCGCCGGCGCGCCGGCCAGCCCGGAGGGGATGGCCCTGCGCCAGCTGCCGGTGCTGTTCATCGCCCTGGTGATCGCCGCCTGGCAGTACGGTCTGGGCGGGGTGATCCTGTTCAGCGGCGGGACGGCCGTGCTGGAGCTGCTGACCGTGATGGTGGTCTCGCCGCTCTTCATTTTCTTCTCGGCGGCGCAGCCGCTGCCGCCGCAGCGCTTCACCCCGATCCCGATCCGGACGATCGACATGCTCGTCATCCTGGCACTGGTGCGCACGATCAGCTTCATTGTCACCGGCATTTTCATCAGTCAGTTGATGAACCGCCTGCACCGGCAGCAAAGATCGCTCGAAGAGGCCAACGCCCGCCTGACGCATTACGCCTCCACGCTGGAAAGCCTGACCGTCAGCCGGGAGCGCACCCGACTGGCGCATGAACTGCACGACACCCTGGCCCACTCGCTGACCGCCATCTCGGTCCAGTTGGAGGCGGCCAGGGCCTACTGGAGCGTCGACCGCAAGAACGCCCGGCGCCTGCTGGACGAGTCGCTGGCCGCCACCCGATCCGGCGTGGAGGAGACCCGCCGGGCCTTGAAAGCCCTGCGCGCCAGCCCGCTGGAGGACCTGGGCCTGCTCCTGGCGCTCCGCCAGCTGGCCGAGGCAGCTGCGGCGCGCGGCGGGCTCGATCTCACCCTTTCCCTTCCGGAGAAGCTGTCCTCGCTTACGCCGGACGTCGAGCAGGCCTGCTACCGCATCGCCCAGGAGGCGCTCGAAAATGCCGTCAAGCACGCCGCGGCCAGGCGCCTGCAGGTCAGTCTGGAACAGGATGGCGCGGCGGTCACCTTGACGGTCGCGGACGACGGCGGCGGTTTCGATCCGGCCGGGAAGGCGGCCGCCGAACGTTACGGCCTGCAGGGGATGCGCGAACGCGCCGAACTGGCCGGCGGTCGGCTGGCCGTCGACAGCCGGCCCGGGCAGGGGACGCGCGTCACCCTGACCATCGGAGCGGTGGTATGAAGGTCCTGATCTGCGACGACCAGGCCGTGGTCCGCGACGGGCTGGAACTGCTGCTCAAGCTGGAGAAGGACATGCAGGTGGTCGGCACGGCCGCCGACGGGGCCGAGGCGGTCGAACTGGCCGCGCAGAAAACCCCCGACCTGGTGCTGATGGACCTGAAGATGCCGGGCACCAATGGCATCGAGGCCACCCGCCAGATCCGCAGCCGCTTCCCGGAGATCCGCGTGCTCGTCCTGACCACCTACGACGACGACCAGTGGGTCTTCGATGCCATCCGCGCCGGCGCGAGCGGATACCTGTTGAAGGATACGCCACGCGAAGGTATCCTGCAGGCGATCCGCGGCACGCTGTCCGGAAAGGCCTTCGTCGACCCCGGGGTGGCGGGCAAGCTGCTCGACCGGGTGGCCAGTAAACAGGTCCAGCCCGAGACGCTGCTGACCGACAGGCTGACCGGACGAGAGGTCGATGTGCTGCGCCTGATCGCCCGCGGCCTGAACAACGCCGAGATCGCCGCCCGCCTGTCCCTTTCGGAGGGGACAGTGCGCAACCATGTCAGCGCCGTCCTGGCCAAACTGGATGTGGCCGACCGCACCCAGGCGGCTGTGATCGCCATCCAGCACGGGTTGGGGGAAGGCTGAGAAGGTACAGCAACACAACCCGGCGGGGATCCCGCCGGGTTTTCGATTCTATTCCCCTGAAACAGATGCACAAGCCGGGCAAAGCATGTATGATAATGGCAGGAAATTCATCCGCCTGCTCGAAAGGAGAACGCCAATGTCCGCAACCCGCATGGCACCCGTCCGCCTGAGCCTGGGCTACAAGGTCGTCTGGGGCATTGCCGCCCTGGGCACCTCGCTCATCTCCGGTATCTTTGGGGCGCTGCTGCCCATCTTCTATCAGGATTACCTCGGCCTGACCGCCAAATGGATCGCCATCGCCGCGGCGATCTACGCCGTCTGGAACGCGATCAACGATCCACTCTTCGGCTACATCACCGACAGCACGCGCTCGAAACACGGACGGCGCATCCCCTACATGCGCTTCACCGCCCCCTTCCTGGCGCTGACCTTCGTGCTGGTCTGGTTCGCTCCCCCGGCAGCCGGCCGGACGGCGCTCTTCCTGTGGATGCTGGTCTCGATGCTGCTCTACGACACCTGCTACACGATCATCGGGCTGGTGTACTCGGCCCTGCTCCCGGAGGTGACCGAATCGGACAGCGAGCGCAACGGCCTGCAGATCTCGGCTTCGCTCTTCGGGCTGCTGGGCATGATCCTGGGCTTCCTGATCCCGGACTTCTTCCGACCCAAGGCCGGCAGCGAACCGTCCTTCCTGCCGCTGCAGATCTCGATGATCGTCGTGGCGGCGGTCAGCATGGTGTTGATCCTGGTCACCACTCTGAAGGTCAAGGAGCGCCCGGAATTCACCAAGGTGGACAAGCCCATCCCGCTCGGGCAGGCGCTCAAGTTCACCTTCACCAGCAAGTCCTTTCTGGTGCTGGTGGCGCAGAACTTCATGTCGATCCTGATGCAGTCGCTCATCCTGGGCATGCTCTTCTACCTGGCGGATTACGTGCTGCAGATGAGCACGATGATCATCCTGCTGTGCGTCTTCGTCCCGCTGATCGTCGGCGTGCCGATCACCTCCCTGCTGCGCAGGCGGCTGGGCGTGGTCGGGGCGCAGCAACTGCTGCTGTTCATCGCCGGGATCGGCCTGTGCCTGGTGGTGGTCCTGCCCGGCAAGCTGATCCTGCTCAGCCTGATGCTGGCCGGCTTCGGCCTCTCCGGCCCGCAGACACTGACCAACGTGCTCTTCGCCCAGGTGGCGGACGAGGACGAGCTGCGCTCGGGCGTGCGTCGGGAGGGCGCCTTCTTCGGGGTGAACGCCCTGCTGACCAAGCCGGCCCAGTCGATCGCCCTGGCGCTGATCCCCTTCGTGCTCGAGGCGACCCAGTTCGTGACGCGCGAAGCCAACAACGGCGAGATCTATCTGGACCAGCCAGGCAGCGCCATCTTCGGCATCAAGGTCCTGCTCGGCCTGATCCCCGGCATCGCCATGCTGATCGGCGCCGGGCTGCTCTACTGGTTCCCGCTGCGCGGGGCCTACCTGGAGAAGGTCAAGACGGAACTGCTCGAGCTGCATGCGAAGAAACATGCGCAGCTGGAACAGGCCGCAACGGACTGATCCCATCCTCAGCCTCGTTCCAAAAGCTGCCCTCTCCCGGGCAGCTTTCTTCTTGTTTGATGATATAATCCAAATGGAACAGATGTTCTAGATTGTATCCAGTTCTTAACCTTACACTGCAGGATCGCAACGAGCCATCGGAGGAGAACGACCATGATCGAGATGCCCGAAGCCACCACCCTCGCCCGCCAGATGAACGAAACCCTGACCGGCAGGACCATCACCCGCTTCGCCCGCGGCCCGCTCAACCACAAATTCCTGTGGCTCAGCCGCCCGGACGAGGAGTACCAGGCCATGCTGCCCGGCAGGACCGTCACCGGCGCGGACAGCTTCGGCAGATCGATCTATCTGCGCATGGGCGACCTGATGCACTGGTGGGGCGATACCGGAGGCAGGATCCTGTTCCATGCCGCCGGGGAACCCCTTCCGAAAAAGTACCACCTGCTGTGGGAATTCAGCGACGGGTCGAGCCTGACCTTCGCGATGGAAATGTGGGGCTACGTCAAGCTGCTCGACCGTTCCCAGTTCGACCTGCGCCCGCATGCCGAATCCGGCACCCAGCCGCTCAGCCCGGAGTTCACCCTGGAGGCGCTCAACCGGATGATGGACGCCTACCCGGAGAAGACCGCCAAGGGGGTCAAGGGGCTGCTGGTCGCCACCGGTCATCTCCTGAAGGATCACATCAACGGGCTGGGCAACGCCTACGTGCAGGACATCCTCTTCCGGGCCGGGAGCGACCCGCGCCGCAAAGTCATGAACATCAACCCTGAGGAACGGCACAACCTGTTCGACGCCATCCAGTCGACCATGGCCCTGGCGACCGAACTGGGCGGCCGCGACGACGAATGCGACCTGTTCGGCCGGCCCGGGCAGTACCTGCGCCTGATGGACAAGCGCACGGCCGGCCTGCCCTGCCCGAACTGCCGGACGCCGATCCAGAAGATCGCCTACCTGGGCGGGGCGTGTTACCTGTGCCCGAAATGCCAGTCGTGAACCCGGCGCGATCATACGAAAAGAGCTGCCCTTCCAGGCAGCTCTTTTTCTCCCACTTTCAAGACCTTCTTGTGGGTTTCTGACCGATCCCCTCCCACACGGGACCGGTTTTTCCGCCACTTCCCCCCACTTTACCCTTCCACCCGGCCGGAAACCAGGATCAGGTTGGCGTACTGGACCGTATCCCCGGTGCGCACCAGGCCGATCGAACCCGGCACGCGCAGCTTGAACTGGTCGTGCGCCTCGAAGGCCACCGGGATGCCGTGCATTGCCTCAGCAAAACGTTTCTTCGTCTCGGGATTGTTCTCGAGATTGAACTCCTGCGCCATGTAGATCTGTTCGATGTCCAGGTTGAGGCGCACAGCCTCCAGCACCTGCAGGACGGTCGGGATGCCGTCGACCAGCGAGAGGTCGACGATCTCGAGGTCCTTCCAGTAGGGGAAACCGCGGTCGGCGATCACCAGCCGGTTGGTGTGGCGGATGCGCGCCAGCAGGTGGAGCAGATCGGGGTTGAGGATGCCTGTTTTGAGCATGGATAGTCTCCTTAAGGATTCACCGGGGATGAACGGGGATGAACAGAGATAGGGTGGAAGAACGGAGTCCGGTCACGAGGATTTCCAGTTCGGTGACGGAACCAGGCGACGGACCTGGATGCGGGACTTGCCAAAGTTGATCAGCAGGCAGACCTGCAGACCGGTCGCGCGCAGGTAATTCAGCGCCTGGGCCAGGTGCTCTGGGGCCAGATCCGAGACCGCCTTGAGTTCCACCAGAACGCTTTCTTCCACCCGCAGGTCGGCAGCAAACTCGCCGACGATCACGCCATCGTAAGTCACCCGGATCGGGTCCTGCTGGTCGACCTTCAAGGCATCCTTACGCGCCAGGTGCACCAGCGCATTCTCGTACACCTTCTCGACAACCGATCCCGAGGGCATTGCTCACCCGGTACGCGCACCCGATGATCCGCTCAGTTAAGCGGTCCAATTCTTCGGCCATCATTTCTCCTCCCCTCTACAAAACAAGTTTATCACTTCATCCCCGTTCATCTCTGTTCATCGCTGGTGTCTCTCTAGAACCCGCGCAGGGTGGTGCTGTCGCGGCCGGGCAGGCCTTCCTTCGGCAGGCGCTTGAGCACCACGTAGCGAATGCCGCGTTCTTCACAGAAAACGCGCTTCTCGGGCCGGTCGCCGTCCTCGTTGACCACGTAGACCTGCGGCTGGAGGACTTCGATATCCGGGGCGGCGTCCAGGTAACCCGACCCGGAATTGATGAAGGCCTGTGTCACGAAGCGCACCGCCTGGACCAGGTAGCGGCGCTCGGCCTCGGGGAACATCGGGTGCGGGGGACCCTTCAGCTCGCGCACGGTCCGGTCGCTGCCCACACCGACGTACAGGTCGCCATACTGGCTGGCTTCCTCGAAAAAGCGCACGTGTCCCGAATGCAGCCAGTCGTAGCAGCCGGTGACCACGACCCGGTCGCGGCCCGCACGCACCGGGACTTCCGGGACGGGAAAGCCTGCCAGGTCTTTCTCGGGTACGAGCTCCAATTCCAATCCGGCCGCCTGGCAAAAAGCCTCCCGGGCCGGGGTGCATTCTCCGGCGCACATGGCCCAGCGACTTCCTGGAAGCATGGCATCGGCTGGCAGTTCATCCGCACCGCCGCCATGAAGCAGGACCCTATGCACGAAACGCAGGGATTCCAGCAGGTAGCGCCGTTCCTGCAGCGGGAAGGCAGGCGGATTTCCGGTAACGGACTGCAGGGTTGTATCCGTACACAGGCAGACATGCACCTCACCCAGGCGGGCGGCTTCCTCCAGGAAGCGGATGTAGCCGGAGTTGAGATCGTCGAAATCGCCGCTGACGAAGACCGGGGGGCGGCTCACTTCAATCTCACCTTCGGGTGGAACGCGCCCGGCACGGTCTCGTCCGAGATGACGTACAGGTAGCCGCCGCCCATCCCGGAGGGCATCACACCGTGATAGCGTGCGCCATAGTAGGCCATGAAGGCTTTCAGGTCGACGGTCATGGCCGGGTGCGCCAGGCACTGCGGCAGGAGCACATCCCAGCAGCGCATGGCTTCGTTGAGCGACTCGCCCAATCCGGCGGCGTCTTTGGCCAGGATGGCCGCGTAGCAATCCCGCCCGGCCTGTCCCAGGCGCCGGACCCAGGCCGGCTGCAGGTCGCGGACGTCCAGGCAGCTGTAGCCATCCGGCCGCGGGCAGAGCGGCAGGATGTTCATCACCGTTTCGAACCAGGCCGCGATCCCCGGGTCGCAGGTCGACTCGATCTGCGCCGGGAAATAGCCGCCTTCGACGCGGATGTCGTAGTCCAGGCGGCTGATGCCGGGATGGATCAGCCCGATCATGTCCTGCGAACCCGAAGGCTCCGGCTTGCCGGCGTTCTCGGCCTGGTACAGTTCGCGCACCAGCTCGGCCGGGTCCCCGGCGGGCAGCGTTCCGCCCCAGCGCCGGATGGCCACCTTGCGCGTGCTGGTGGCGATCCCGCAGCGGTCCATATAGTGCCGGTCCGGCTCGACCGAGACGACCACCATCGAGCCGGGCGGCTCGGGGTCGTGGACCGAGACGAAGGGCTGGTCGATCCAGCCGCCAGCCAGCGCCAGGCGGTAGGGAACGCTCGAGATGACGTCGGAAAGCGAGGGAACGGAATGGGTCATATGGGTCGCGTGGAAAGGGAGGAGTAGTCCAATTATAAATGCTTCCCTCAATTCGACCGTTCCCGCCCGTTGACAAAACTCCACGGCGACCTTATTCTTAACCCATCCCAGCACGCCGGAGCCCCCCATGCCCAAAGAAGTCAAGATCCAGACCCCCCGCCAGTACCTGAAGGATGCCGTCCTCTGGTCGGCGGGGATCAACCTGGTGCTCAACCTGCTGGCCGGCTGGCTCTTCTACATGAAGACCGACGCCTTGCCCCTGCAGGGCAAGGGCAGCGTCAACGACGACGCGGCCGTGATGACCTTTATAATCGTCCTCTGCTCGCTGCTGCTGGCCGTGCCGGGGATCAAGAAGCTGATCAAGAACGGCCAGTTGATCAGGATGGAAGGGGTCAAACCCCTGCCCCAGCCGTTCCGCTGGCTGCTCTCGAGCGGTCTGGTGCTCTCCCTGCTGCTGGCCTTCGCCAGCGTATACGCCTACGTCCCGCTGGCGGTCGCCCTGCTGCGGCTGCTCGGACCCGATCCCCTGCCGCTGGCGGGCTTCCTTCTCTTCAAGGCGCTCTACGCCGCCGTGCTGGCCGGCACGCTCATCCCGCTGGTCGACTGGCTGGTGATCCGCAACGAAAGCGGGAAGGCGGCATGAGCGCGGAACGCATGACCTCCCGGGAGCGCGTCCACGCCACGGCCAGAGGCCTGCCGGTCGACCGCGTCCCGGTCACCTACTGGATCCACCCGCACATGGCCTGCCGGATGATGGCCAGCCACTGGCCGGGGAAGGACCGCAAACAGTCCCGCACCGGCAAGCTCTACTGGCAGCTCTTCCCCAAGCGGCCCGGCTTCAAGGGCGGCGACTTCTGGCGCAGCCTGCCGACGCTGATCAACGGCTACGGCAACGGCGAGTACGCCCTGGAGCTGGGCGCCGACATTGCCTTCGCCCCCGCCACCGGCAAGGTGGTCGACAAGACCTGGCACGAACACGGGCGCATGCGCATCCGGGATGCCTTCGGCTCGGTGCGCGGCATCGGCGGCATCTACGCCGACGTGGTCGAGCCGGCGATCCGGAACATCGACGACCTGGTGCGCTACAACATGCCGGACCCGTCCATCGAACAGAACTATCTCGGCATCCGCCAGCTGCGCGCCGCGCATCCGGAGGTCAGCATCATGATCGAGACCTTCGGCGTGCAGGACTTCCCCGCCACACAGCTGTGGAAGATGGACCAGATGATGCTGGCGCTCTATGACCACCCCCAGGAGGTCAAGGCCTTCCAGCAGCGCTTCTCGGACTGGGCGGTCGAGACGGCCGTGCGCGGCGTGCGCGCCGGGGCCGACATCGTCCTGATCTACGACGACTACGGCTACACCGGACGGCCGCTGATCTCGATGAAGATGTGGGAGGAGTTCACCTACCCGCACCTCAAGCGGCTGATCGACGCCGCCCACGAGGAGGGCGCTCTGGCCATGCTGCACTCCTGCGGCTACCAGATGTCCTTCCTGCCGCATTACGTCAAAGCCGGGCTGGACATCCTGCAGCCCTTCCAGCCCAAGGCCGGCAACGACCTCGCCGCCGGGGTCGCCCAGGTCGGGAAGGACCTGACCTTCTGCACCGGCATCGACATCCAGCTCGGCGAGTTGATGACGCCCGAGGAGCTGCGCCAGGACATCCTCAAGTCCTACCGCATCGGCAAACAGACCGGCCGGCACATCCTCGGCACCACCCACATGCTGCAGTACACCATGCCGGAGGAGAACACCAGAATGCTCTTCCAGACCGTGGCCGAGATCCAGGCCGGACTGCACGATTGATCGAGAAGAACAGAGACAACCATGACCCCCTACCTGCCCACCCTGCCATCGCTGAAAGCCCATCCCGTCCCGGACTGGTTCCACGACGCCAAGTTCGGCATCATGTTCCACTGGAGCCTGTCCTCCATCCCGGGCTGGGCCACCCCGGTCGGGCCGCTGCCGGAGGTGATCAAAGAAAAAGGCATCGAGTACTGGTTCAGCCACAACCCCTACGCCGAATGGTACTGGAACACGCTCAAGATCGCCGGCAGCCCGACGCGCGAATATCATGTGAAGACCTTCGGCGACTCCTTCCAGTATCCCGACTTCGCCGCCATGTTCAACAAGAACGCCCAAAAATGGGACCCTGACTCCTGGGCCGACCTGATCGCCCGGGTCGGGGCACGCTATTCCGTGGTGGTCACCAAGCATCATGACGGTTTCCAGCTCTGGCCGAGCCGGAACCGCAATCCCTTCCGCCCGGATTTCTGCAGCGAGCGCGACATCGTCGGCGAGCTGACCGAGGCGGTGCGCCGCCGCGGACTGCGCATGGGCCTGTACTACTCCGGCGGCCCGGACTGGTGGTTCGAGACCCGCCCGGTGACCGGCGTGGTCAGCATGGCCGCCAACATCCCGCAGACGCCCGAATACGTCGCTTACGTCGACGCCCAGTGGCGCGAGCTGATCGAACGCTACCAGCCCGCCGTGCTGTGGAACGACATCGGCTTCCCGGCCAAGCTGGACATCAAGAAACTGTACGCCGATTATTACAATCAGGTCCCGGAAGGCGTGGTCAACGACCGCTGCCTGCAGGCGGACGTCACCGGTCTGGCCAAGAGCCGCCTGGGCCGGTACATCCTGCGCAAATTGATCGAGCGCCTGCTGACCTCCCAGGCCAAAGGCGGGATCGGCAAAAATATCCACGCCGATTTCACCACCCCGGAGTACGCCGCCATGGGCCAGAGCACGGACTACAAATGGGAGTCTGTGCGCGGCATCGGCTATTCCTTCGGCTACAACCAGAACGAGACCGCCGAGCACATGCTCAGCGTCGAGCAGCTGGTGCACATGCTGGCCGACATCGTCAGCAAGAACGGCAACCTGCTGCTCAACCTCGGCCCGATGGCCGACGGGTCGATCCCCGAGCTGCAGCGCGAGCGCGTCGAGGGCCTCGGCCGCTGGCTGAAGGTCAACGGCGAGGCGATCTACGGAACGCGTCCCTGGGCCGCGGCCGAAGGGCGGACGGCGGACGGAATCCCGGTGCGCTGCACCGCCAAGGAGGGCAGCCTGTACGCCATCCTGCTCGGCACCCCCGCCGGGCGGGAGGTGCAGCTGCCCGGCCTGCGCTTCGCCCCGGAGACGAAGGCCAGCCTGCTCGGCGAGAAGCGCGCAGTGGCAGTGAACGTCGAGAATTCCCTGCTGACCTGCCCGGCGCCCTTCCCGGCCTCCCCGGCACACGTCCTGAAGCTGTCCCCCGCGCCGGCCCGGGTGGAATAAGAATCCCTCCTGCAAAAAACGAACTCACCCCGGAATGCTTCCGGGGTGAGTGATTTTCCGGTAAAACCGGCTTATTCGGCCGGCGGGAAGGTCACTTCCACCGTCATGCCCCAGAAGAGCTGCGGATCCGGCTCCTGCAGGCGGATGCGCACCAGGTAAAGGATGTCCCCGCCCTGGATGCGCGGCGCCTGGCCGATCTCCTCGACCACGCCGGTCATGACCAGGTCCGGCAGCGCATCCGCCACGACCTCGACCTGCTGCCCGACGGTGATGCTGACGACGTCCAGCTCGGACAGGTCGCTGGTCTCGACATACCAGCGGCTGGTGTCGGCCAGGGCGATCGCCCAGCTCCCGGCCGCGACCATCTGGTCGGCGGCGATGTTGACGTCCGCCACGATGCCGCTGAAAGGCGCCCGGATCTCATAATTGTCCACAGCCGCCTGGGTAGCCGCCGCCTGGGCGCGGGCTGCTTCGAGCCGGGCTTCGGCTAGGGCCAGCTGGTCGGCGTCCGGCCCGTCCAGGCTGTTCTCGAAGGCGCGCCGGGCTTCAGCTTCCGTACCCAGGGCCGCATCCAGCTGGGCACGCACCACGTCGCGCCGCCGGGTGGCATCCACCAGGCGCTGCAGGGCCTGGTCGTAACTGGTCCGGGCCGCGCGCAGGTCGTCCTCGTACCCCTGGCGGGTGGCGTTGTCGGAGGGCAGGTCGGCGTACTCGTCGAAATCCGCCTGGGCCTTGTCCAGGTCGACCTGTTCGGTATCCACGTCCTCCTGGGCTGAGTCGATGGCGTCCTGCAGCGCGGTCGGGTCGAGGCGGTCCCAGGCCAGCCGGGCGGCGGCGGCCGCCTTCTGGGCGTCCAGGTAGGCCTGCCAGGCCCGGGCATGATCAAGACCGGCGGTGCGCAGCAGGGCGTCGTAGGCTTGCTGGGCGGCGGTCAGCTCGGCGTTGGCGCCGGCCAGGGCGGCCTGGGCCGACTGGCTGTCACCCAGGCGCGCCAGCACCTGCCCAGCACTGACGCGTTCGCCGCGGCTGACCAGCACCTCGGCCACGCGCCCGGCCGCCAGGAAGGACAGGTAGGAATAGCGCAGCGGCAGGGCATGCCCCTCGGCCACCGCGACCGGCGCGACCGGGGTCTCAACCGCCGCGGTGTCGGCTTCGTTCTGCGTTCCGCAGGCCGTCGCCAGCAGCAGAAAGGCCAGCAGCAGGGAGACAAGTCGGATCTTTGTGTTCATGAGTCACTCCTTCGATTATTCATACGCCAGCACTTCGCGGATGGTCAGGCGGGCGGCATTGCGCGCCGGCAGGATGCTCGCCACGGCGGAAAGCGACAGGACGACGAGCAGCCAGATCAGGAAACCCAGGTAGGTGTAGTGCACGCCGATCGGGGTATGGAAGATGGCGATGCTGATGATGTAGGAAAGCAGGGATGTGAACGGGAAGGAAAGCAGGGCGCTCAACAGCCAGGACAGGCTGCCGATGACCACCCCTTCGGCGATGACCGTGCGCATGATCACCCGGTCGACCGCGCCGATCGAACGCATCACGCCGATCTCGCGCGTGCGCTCGAGCACGTTCATGCCCATCGTCCCGGTCAAGCCGATCGAGCCGACCAGGGCGGTCAGCAGGGCCATGATCAGCAGGAAGACCACCAGGATATCCAGGCTTTCGGCGGCCACTTCGAGCGTGGACTGGCCAGTGCGCGCCTGGCTGACGTGATAGCCACGCGCCCGGAACCAGGCATCCAGGGTTTCCCCCATCTGCTGCTGGGACGCCGCGTCGTGCCGGTCGGTGACGATGCGATAGGTGTAGGAGCGGTTGGCGGCGTGCGACAGGCGCGAGATGTACTCGTAGGGACTGTAGGCGATCGTCCCCTGCTGGTTGACGAACTTGAAGATACCCACCACCAGCCAGTCGTCCGCGCGGCCGTTGACGTTCAGCTCCAGGGTATCCCCGGCATGCAGGTCGGGGAACTTGGAGAGGATCGCCTCGCTGATCGTGATCACCTTCTGGTCGCCGGGCTGGATCCAGCGCCCCTCCATCAGCAGCGGGGAGACCAGCTGGCTGTCCGCGGGCGGGGCCAGGATGGTGAGCGTGTCGGCAGCGCTGCCGTCCGGATAGAGCACCTCGGCGCTGGCATAGGCCCAGCCTTCCACGTCCACCACGCCCGGGACCTGCAGGGCGACCGTCTCAACTTCGTTCAGACGGTAGAACTGGTCGAAGTCGAGGGTCACGTCCGCCAGGAAGTATTTACCGATCTGGTCGATGTAATCGTGCAGGGTGACCTGGACATTGAAGACGGCGATAAAGATCGCCCCACCCATGGTCAGGGTGAAGAGGGTCAGCGCCAGGCGGCCCTTGCGGCGGAAGGTGTTGCGCAGCGAGATGAGCAGCGGCCGCGGGATGTGCACGCCGCGCCGCCCGAGGGCGCGCGTCACGCCCGTTTCGAAGCGTTCGAAGGCGGTGACCTTGCGGGTCTCCCCGGCGGCATCGGGTTTCTCGTCCTGGCCCATGTCCCCGGTCAGGGCGTGCAGCACGGTGGCCCGCGAACCGTTCAGCACCGGCACCAGCCCGGCCAGCAGCGGCACGGCCAGCCCGACCAGCACCTGCACCAGGAAGGCGAACGGCACGATGCGGTAGCCGAGCAGGTTGAAGTTGACCTTAACGGCGATGAACTCCGCCAGGGCATAGGCTCCCTGCCCGCCCAGCGGCACGGCGATCAGCAGGGCGATCAGGCCGAAGGCCAGGATCAGGGCGAAGTACATCTGCAGGATCTGATTGCGGCGCGCCCCGACCAGCTTCATCACCCCGATATGGCGCATGTGCTGGTTGAGCAGTGCATTCAGGGTGTTGGCGATCAGGGAACTGCTCAGGAACAGGATCAGCACGCCCAGCGCCAGCAGGATGCCGAGTATTGCCTGGACGGTGGAGGCCATCGGATGCTCGTCGGTCTTGGTGGCTCGTGAAATATAGACCATGACCCCGCTCTTCTCGATCTTGTCACGCACCGTGGCCGACATCGTCCGCAGGATATCGCTGTCGTTCTGCCCTTCGGTCAGGGTGACGAACAAGCGGTTGTAGCTCTGCGGCTGGCCGAGCGTGTCCAGCGTATCCAGGGTGATGTAGGCAAAGGGCTGGGCCAGGAAATCCCCGGCACCCGTCGCCGGATCCTGGACGATGCCGGCCACCGGCAGGGTCTCGATGCTGCCATCCAGGAGCTCGACCTCCAGCACGTCCCCCACCCCGGCGGCGACCTCCGCCACTGCCTTCTTCTCGAGCAGGATCTGCCCATCGGACGGCCGGTTGGTGCCGTCGATCAGGTTCAGGTGGTTGATCTCCAGGGCGGCGAAGTCATCCACGGCGACCAGGTTGAGCGTCACCCATTGCTCGCTGCCCAGCGGGCGGACGCGCATGGTGATCACCCGCCGCCCCTCGGCCTGGGCAACGCCGCGCACGTGGCGGACCGTCGAAAGCAGTTCGTCGTCGAAGGGGCTGCAGCGCAGCTCGATGTTCATCGGGTTGTTGGCCGCGTAACTGGCGCTCATGTCATGCGAAATGATCACATAGGCACCGATGATGACGCCGATGGAGAAGACGCCCACCGAGATCGAAAGCACCACCAGGACCGTGCGCGAGAAATTGTCGACCAGGTCGTGCAGCACCTTGCGCCAGCGTGGACGGATCATGCGCCTCCCTTTCGACCGGCGCGCCGGCGGTCAACGGTTCTGTGTTCCTCCAGCCGCTGCTGGACGATCCTGCCCAGCGCCTCCGCCGTCAGGGCGGACCCGGCCACCAGGCGCTCGAAGCCTGCGCGCGGCAGGACGGCCAGCTCGACCGGTCCCTCGGGGACGGTGCGGATGCTGGCGATCGACCGGCCGCCGCGCATCAACTCGACTTCCCCGAAGAACTCCCCGGGCCCCAGCCGGGCCACGGTGATCTCCCGGCGGCGGTCGCGCAGCACCACCTCGACCGTTCCACTGCGGATCATAAAGAAGGAGTCCACATGCTCGCCTTCGTGCAGGATGGGTGTATTGGCCGGATAGGTCTGCTGTTCCACCAGGCGCGTGGCCTCCAGCATCTGGCGGTGGTTGAGCAATGGCAGGGCGCGGGCGACCGTCTCGTCGATCAGTTCCCCGTCGGCGATGACGATCGTGCGCGAGGTACGCTCGGTCAGGGAGGGATCGTGGGTCACCATGGCGATGGTCTTGCCGGACTGGACCAGATGATCGAACAGGCGGATGATCGCCTCGGCCGAACGCGAATCCAGGTTGCCGGTGGGCTCATCCGCGCAGATGACCGGCGGATCCGTCGCCAGCGCCCGGGCGATGGCGGCGCTCTGCTGCTGCCCGGTGGAGACCGCCCCGGGCAGCTTGTGGGCCTGTTCTTTGAGACCGACCAGCTTGAGCAGGTCCATCGCCCGGGAGGGGCGTTCCTCGAAGGCATACAGGTCGACGTAATCCATCGGCAGCATGACGTTCTCGAGCAGCGTCAGCATGGGCAGCAACTGGAAGAACTGGAAGACGATGCCCAGGTTGCGGCCGCGCCAGAGCGAACGCTGGCTTTCATTCATCGCGTACAGATCGGTCCCGTTGACCACCACCCGGCCGGAGCTGGGATGGTCGATCCCGGTGATCATGTTCAACAGCGTCGATTTTCCGCTCCCGGACTTGCCAACGATGGCGACGAACTCGCCCTGGCGCAGGGTCAGGTCGATGCCTTTCAGCACCGGGAACTCGCCGGCGGCATTCTTGAAGGTCTTGACCACCCGGTTCAGTTCGATCATCGGCGGAGCATCCCGGGCGGGGAGGGAGACTTTGTGTGCGCTCATGCCCGCCTCCGGGCCGATCGGACAGGTTCATCCGGGACCAACTCGCCGTCCTGGATGTGCAGATGGCGGCTGAAGCGCGGCGCCAGGCTGTTGTCGTGGGTGACCATGAGGATGGTCTTGCCGGCCTCCACCAGGCGTTCGAAGACGGAGAAGATGTGATCGGCGGTGACCGAATCCAGGCTGCCGGTCGGCTCGTCCGCCACCAGGATGGGCGGATCGTTGGCCAGGGCCCGGGCGATGGCCACCCGCTGCTGCTGCCCACCGGAGATGAAGTTGGGCAGTTTGCGGGCGTGCTCTTCGAGCTCCACCAGGCGCAGCAGGTCCATGGCGCGGGCGCGGCTCTCCGCCCGGCTGTACAGGCCGCACAGGTCCATTGGCAGGACAATATTATCGATCAGGCTCAGCATGGGCAGGAGCTGGAAGGACTGGTAGACCACACCCATCGTCCGGCCGCGCCACAGGGCCAGTTCGTTCTCACCCAGCGCGTGGACGGATACGCTCGAACCGTTGGTCTGCACCCGCACCTCGCCGCTGGTGATGTGGTCCACCCCGGTGATCATGTTCAGCAGCGTGGACTTCCCCGCGCCGGACTTGCCGATGATGCCAAGGAACTCGCCCGGGAGAACCTGCGCCTGGATGCCCTTCAAGGCCGGGAACTCGCCGGCCTCGGAGGCATAGACCTTGCAGACATTCTGCAGGGTGATGATCGGGGGGATGGAAGCGGTTTGGAGGGTCACAGGCGCCGGCAGGGAAGAGAGGTTCAGGATAAGGAAACGAATGATCTCCAATTTCCCAACAATCGAGGTACAATAATAGCCATTGACAATTATTATACAGTGTCTATTATCTTGGGCAATTATAGTAGGAAACCGCTTTTTGTCAACCCCGATCAAAAAATGGCAGCCATGGAACACACAGCCGACCTGAAGACGGAAAAGCTCGACCGGCGCATCGTGCGCACCCGCCAGTCCCTGCGCACCGCGCTGATGGACCTGGTCAAGGCGAAATCCTTTGATGAGATCTCGGTCGAGGAGATCACCGGCCGCGCCGACGTGAGCCGGGCCACCTTCTACCTGCACTACAAGGACAAGGAAGACCTGCTGCTCGACCAGTTCTACGAGATGGCCATGGAACGGGTGCAGGATTTTTCGGAGTTCCCCTCCTCCTTCTGGCTGGCCGCGCTGGGCGCGGCCGGCACGGAGAATCCGCCGGACCTTCCGCTGCTCAAGATCTTCGAGCTGGCCGAAAAGAACGCCGGTCTGTACCGCATCCTGCTGCGCGGCGGTTCGTCCCGCCGCCTGGTGGACGGGATCCGCGAGATCACCACGCAGGCCTTCCAGAACTTCCTGGTCAACAAATTTTCGAACGAACTGCAAAGAACGCAGCTGCCCCTGCCCATGGACCTGCTGGTGGCGTATTTCACCGGCGCGTTGCTGAGCACCATGGTCTGGTGGCTGGAGCAGGAACCGCGCATGTCCGCCGAGCAGATCACGCGCCTGTTCAACCAGCTCTTCTTCCCCGGGGTGAGAACCGCCCTGCAATTGGACCGGCTCCCGAACCCCTGACCCCTCCCAGGCACATTCCCCGCACCGGCCCACCCCCGGGTCCCGGTCGGCCGATTCCCAGGCAGATACATCCCGCATGAAACCCGTCGCCAAATTATTGCATTTCATCAAGCCGTACTGGAAACGGGCCGTCCTGTCCCAGGGCGAAGCAATCTAGGCGGTGGATCCAACCGCCAACCGAGGCGCATTCCCGCGAAAGGATGCTCTACTTCACAGGCAGGCATTCGCCAACAGCGATTGAATGCACCACTACAAAAACCGGGCCTTTTTGGGCCCGGTTTTTTGATCTCCAGAGATCTCACCCCGCTTCCGGCGGAGGTGCTTTTTTCCGCCGGCCGATGACGGCCAGCCAACTGAGCAGGATGCTGAAGAAGTACAGCACGATCATCGGCGCCATGACCAGCGCCATGTTGACCGGGTCAACCGTGGGCGTTATCATGGCGGCGATCACGGCGATGACGACCACCGCCACGCGCCAGCCGCGCGCCAGCAGGCGCGGCTTGAGGATGCCCATGAAGGTCAGCACGTAGACCAGCAGGGGGAATTCGAAGAAGATGCCGATCCAGAAGAGCAGGTTGGTGACGAAGTTGATGTAGGAGGAAACGCGCGGGATGGTCTGGATGCCATTGAAGTTGAGCAGGAAGGGAAGCGTGGTCGGCAGCATGTAGGTGTAGGCGAACCAGACCCCGCCGAGGAAGAAGATCAGCGTCAGCGGCAGGCCGGCCAGCCCCATCCAGCGCGCCCGCTTGTGCAGGCCGGGGGCGGCGAAGAGCCACAGCTCGAAGGCGATGTAGGGCAGCACCAGGGCAAAACCGCCGAAGAGCGCCACGCGCATGAAGACGCCGACCGTCTCGGTCACGTCGATCGCCTGCAGCTTGTCGATCCCGCCGATCGGACGGGCAAGGGTGTCAATGATCCGGGTCGTGTACGACCCGCACAGCGCCACCCCCACCGCCAGGGCCAGGACCATGCGCAGAATGTGCTTGCGCAGCACCTCGACGTGGTCCAGCAGAGCGCCCGGGTGGCGCACCGAGGCGGAGAAGGCCTCCGTCAGCGGCTGCTCCTCGGGTTCCTGTCCCATGAAATGCGCCGCCCCGGAGACCGCCCGGAACGGCAGGCTGACCAGCCACCACAGCGCCCGGAAGGGAAAGGTCAGGACCTTCCAGAGTCCTTTCAGAAAGCCTTTCAACTCAGCCCTTTTCCCCGTCTGCGGGCTTTTCGTCCGGCGTGGATCCCTTCCCTGCCGGGCGCGGATCGATCCGTGCCAGCGGACGCTGGATGCCGGGCGGAGTTGGATTGTTCAGGTCTTCCAGCCCGGCCTCGCGCATCAGCTCGTTGGGCAGGTTCTTCATCCGGTTGGTGGCCTGCTGCACCGCGCGCCAGGTGTCCGAACGGACCAGCTTGTTCAGTTCGCGGCCAAGGTTGACGCCGGTCTTCTTGAGCTCCCTGGGGCCCAGGATGATCAGGGCCAGGAGCACGATCAGCAGGAATTCGAGCGGGCCGACGCCAAAAATGTCCATAGACCTCTTGAATGAGAATAAATTTACCACACTCCGCCTGAATTGGCGAATACGCCCGCAGAGGTTAAAATGTGTACGCAATCAGCCTGCCGTCAAGGAGTAACGGTGACCAAACCGACCGTGTTCGTCACCCGCCTGATCCGCGAAGCCGGCCTGCAGCTCGTGCGTGAGTTCTGCCAGGCCGACATCTGGGACAGTGAGGATGCACCTCCCCGTTCAGCCCTGCTCGAGCGCGTGCGCGGCGTGGACGGCCTGCTCTGCCTGCTCAGCGACCGCATCGACGACGAGCTGCTGGACGCCGCCGGCCCGCAGCTGAAGGTGATCAGCAATCATGCCGTCGGTTTCGACAACATCGATGTGCCCGCCACCACCCGGCGCGGCATCCCGGTCGGCAACACACCCGGCATCCTGACAGACGCCACCGCCGATTTCGCCTTCGCCCTGCTGCTGGCTGCCGGCCGGCGCGTGGTCGAGGCTGAACGCTACGTGCGCGCCGGGAAATGGCGCAGCTGGGGTCCGTCGCTGCTGGTCGGGATCGACTTCAACGGCGCCACGCTCGGGCTGATCGGCTACGGCCGCATCGGCCAGGCCATGGCCCGCCGCGCCGCCGGTTTCGGCATGCGCATCCTGTACTGCGACCCGAACCCCGCCCCGGCCGTGCCCGGCGTGCAGGCCACCAGGGTCGACCTGGACACGCTGCTGGCCGAATCCGACTTCGTCTCGCTGCACACCCCGCTGACCCCTGCAACGCGCGACCTGATGGACGCCGGACGACTGGCGCAGATGAAGCCCGGCGCGGTGCTGGTCAACACCGCACGCGGCGCGATGGTCGACCAGGCCGCGCTCTACCAGGCGCTGAAGAGCGGGCATTTGTTCGCCGCCGCTCTGGACGTCACCGATCCCGAGCCGCTGCCGTTGGACAGCCCCCTGCTGACCCTGGAGAACTGCATCATCGCCCCGCACATCGCCAGCGCCGGGACGAAAACCCGCGATCGGCTGGCCGTCGTTTCAGTCGAAAACCTGATCGCCGGGCTGAAGGGCGAACGCCTGCCGTTCTGCGTCAACCCGGAAGTCTATTCCAAAGCCTGAACCGTCCCAAGGAGCAAGCATGCCCGAGACCGCCCTGCCCTACCTCGATCCAGACCAACCCCTCCCGGCCCGCGTCGCCGACCTGCTCTCCCGGCTGACGCTGGAGGAGAAGATCGGGCTGATGCACAACCAGTCCAGTGCGGTGCCGCGCCTGGGAATCCCGGCCTACAACTACTGGAACGAAGCCCTGCACGGCGTGCTGGCCAACGGCATGACCGTCTTCCCGCAGGCCATCGGTCTGGCCGCCACCTGGGACACGGAGCTGATGCGCCGCGTCGCCTCGGCCATCGCCGACGAGGCACGCGCCAACCATCACGCCGCCCTGAAACGCCAGGGCTTCACCGACTTCGGCCAGGGCCTGACCTACTGGAGCCCGAACATCAACCTGTTCCGCGACCCGCGCTGGGGCCGCGGTCAGGAGACCTACGGTGAGGACCCGGTTCTGACCGGCGAGATGGGCGCGGCGTTCGTGCGCGGCCTGCAGGGGGACGACCCGCGCTACCTGAAGACCGCCGCCTGCGCCAAGCATTTCGCCGTCCATTCGGGGCCGGAGGGCGACCGGCACCATTTCGATGCGCAGGTCTCCGCGCGCGATCTGCGGGACAGCTACCTGCCGGCCTTCAAGAAGCTGGTGACCGAAGCGAAGGTCGAAGCGGTCATGGGCGCTTACAACCGGGTCAACGGCCAGCCGGCCTGCGTCCACGCGCAGCTGCTGGTGGAGATCCTGCGCGGCGAATGGCAGTTCGACGGGCATGTCGTCTCGGACTGCTGGGCGCTGCAGGACGTGCACCAGCACCACAAGGTCACCGCCGACGCGGTCGAGACGGCCGCCCTGGCCCTGCGCCGCGGCTGCGATCTGGCCTGCGGCTGCAACACCTACGAGAACATTGCCGAGGCGATCGGGCGCGGCCTGATCGCCGAATCGGACCTGGACCGGTCGCTCGGCCACACCCTGGCCACGCGCCTGCGCCTGGGCATGTTCGACCCGCCCGAAAGGGTGCCGTACGCAGCCATCCCCGAAAGCGTGATCGACTGCCCGGAACATCGTGCGCTGGCGCGCCGGGCCGCGGCGCAATCCATCGTGCTGCTCAAGAACCGGGACGGCATCCTGCCGCTGCGCCCGGAGGCCGCCCGGCGCATCCTGGTCACCGGACCGTTCGCCGCCGACCTGCACGTCCTGCTCGGCAACTACTTCGGCACCAACGGCCGGCTGGTGACCTTCCTGGAGGGCCTGGTCGGCGGTGCGCCGCAGGGGACGCGCCTCAGCTACCGCATGGGCTTCGTCCCCGACCGCCCCAACCTGAACCCGCTCGACTGGTCGATCGGCGAGGCGGTCGCCAGCGACGTGGTCATTGCCTGCGTCGGCACCTCGACGCTTTTCGAAAGCGAGGAGGGCGATGCGATCCTGTCCGCGGACAAGGGCGACCGGCCTGCGCTCGAACTTTCCGCCCCGCAGGCGGACTACATTCGCAAGCTGGCCGTCAACGGAGCGAAGGTGGTGCTGGTCGTCACCGGCGGCAGCCCGGTGCTGCTGACCGAGGTGGAGGAGTACGTGCAGGCCATCCTGTACGTCTGGTATCCGGGCGAGGAGGGCGGCAGCGCCCTGGCGGACGTGCTCTTCGGCCGCGGCGCACCCGGCGGGCGCTTGCCGATCACCTTCCCGAAACATACCGCGGACCTGCCGCCCTTCGAGGACTATGCCATGTCCGGGCGAACATACCGCTACAGCACGCTGGAACCGCTCTACCCGTTCGGTTTCGGGCTCGGCTATACGACCTTTGCGTACACCGACCTGCGCCTGGAAAAACCGGCCCTGGCTGCCGGAGACCCACTCTCACTGAGACTGTGCCTGGCAAATACAGGTCCCGTCCGTGGCAGCGAGATCGTTCAGGTATATTTGACCGATCGAGAGGCGTCCGCCCCCGTCCCGTTCCACAAGCTGGTCGCCTTCCGGCGCGTCGAACTGGAACCCGGTGAAAGCCGCGCCCTTGAGTTCACACTGCGCACGGAGGACATGTCATTTTTCGACGAAGGGGGGCAGCTGCGCCTAGAGCCTGGCGAATTCCGGGTCACGGTCGGCGGCTGTTCGCCGGGGAAGCGCGGCCAGGCGCTGGGCGCACCCCAGCCGGTGCAGGCGGTTTTCACGCTGCGCTAGAAGCAGTACCAGCAAGGGGAATGATGGCGGATCGATCTCGCTCAGAGGAAAATCCCACACGGCGAGATTGCGTCAGCCTCCCGTGCCGCCGAGGAAATCGTAGCTGACCTTCTTCTGCACGGCCGCGATCTGGGCGAAGGCCTGCTTCAGCAATTCCTGCTGGATGGTCCCCAGCCTGCCTGGATGGACGAGGTTGGCAGGCGTGCGGCCCGCCTGGATGGCCGCGACCTGGGTCCGCAGGCGCAGCTGCATCAGAAAGTCATAGGCGGCGGCGATCTCCTCGCGGCTGGCGGGGGAAAGGACATTCCGTTCACCCAGCGCATCGATCCGTTCCAGGGTATGGGTCTGGTCGATCCGATGGTGCAGGGCATACAGGCGGGCAAAGGCAACGATCGGCATCATGGCGTCTTTCAGGTTGATCTCGCCGCTGTGTTCCGTGGCCCCCCCACCCAGATAGATGCTGCCCAGCAGACGGAAGGGCGGCTTGAACAGCAGCGCGTTCTGGGCGAAGTAATTCAGAAAGACCGGCTTTCCTTCCAGGGCGGCATGGATGGCACGGCGCAGTTCGTGGGTCAGCTCCGCCTCGCCGTACACCGTACGGAAGTCAAAGAAGATGCTCAGGTCGATGATCTCCTGCGGCTCGGCCTTTTGAACCCACTCCGCAAAGCCCTGGATCCAGCCGGGGAGCGAGCGGCACCAGCGCGGATTGCCAGCCATGACACCGCCGCGGCAGGGCGTATACCCGGCCCGGCCCAGTCCAGCGCAGACGCGCCTGCCCAGCTCCAGGAAATACTCGCCTGCGCGCGGCAGGTCGGCCTCGCCCGGCGGAGCGAAAATGATCCCATTGTCCTGGTCGGTAACGAGTGTCTGCTCCTGGCGTCCCTGGCTGCCCATGGCAATAAAGGCAAAGGGGACCGGAGGCGGGCCAAGCTCTGCGATCGCCAGCTGGATCAGGCGCTGGGTGGCCGCATCGCAGACGGAAGCCAGCATAGTGGTCACGTGCCGCGGCCGGGAGCTGCTGTCCAGCAGGGCCTTGGCGAGCAAGGGTACACGCTCGGTACATTGCACCACCTCATCCGGCGTGGCGGCACGGGCGATCTCGCGCCCGAGCACGATCGGAGCGTAGCGCTGGAACTGGAGCAGGGATTTGTTGTCGACCACCGAGACGACCCGGCCATTGCGGTCCTCCACGGCGAGATGACGCACGCCTTTCTCTTCCATGAGCAGCAACGCTTCGTATACCAGTGCCTCTTCGGGGATCCGGGTCAGCGGGGCGCTCATGATCGTATGGATCTGTGCGCCGGGGGAAACGTCATCGGCGAGGACGCGGGCACGTAAATCGTGATCGGTGACGATGCCGATGATCGCCTCTCCCTGGCTCTCGACCAGGGCAGCGGTGACATTGCGGGTCGTCATCTGGCGGGAAAGCTGGGCGATGCTGGTATGCATGTCACAGATCAGGACGTCCCGTCCCAGACGGGCGATCGGCTCGTGCAGGAAGAGCAGCGAAGCCTGCAGGCGTTCGATCAGCGCCTCGCGCCCGGCCTTCTGTTTGCGCGCCGCGCTGACGTCGGCCAGGGTCCCGTCGATATACGTGGCACGGCCGCGCGCATCCTGCACCAGCCGGGCCGAGAGGGAGAGGAACCGCGCGGCTGCATCGCTGGTTTCGATGTGAATGATGTGATCGGTGACTGCACCGCCATCCTGCAGGGTCTGCAGGATGGACTCGAACTCGCCCGGATCGGAGAACAGGTCCGCCAGGGCTGGCGAATCCTGATCGAAGAAAGCCCGGGCTGCCGCATTGCTTTCGATCAGCGCGGCTCGCCGGGCCGCCCGGGCACGGAAGATGCCCAGGGGGACAGACTGGGCCGCATGCAGGATGCCCTCCTGGTCCAGGAGCGCACCCTGGCGGGCAGTATCCCTGGCCAGCAGAATGAACCCGGCCTGCCCGGCGACCACGATCCGGTTCAACGCCAGGGCGCAATCCAGCAGGCGGCCGTCGGCGCATCGCAAGACGCCCTCGAAGGTCTCCACCTCGGCGAGCAGCGCGGACTCCGGGTGCTCGAACCGTTCCCAGATCGCCTGATTCTCATCCCCCGGGGGCAGCAGGTCGGCCAGGTCGAGGAATTCCAGCTGCCGGGAGGTATAGCCGGTCATGCCGAGGAAGATCGGGTTGGCATACCGGCAGCTGCCTTCCAGGATCAGCAGGGTCCCCTCGGTGGTGGCCTCGATCAGGGTATGGTAGCGTTCGGTCGACTCGTGGAGGCTGTCCAGCACTTCCTGCCGCTGGCGCTCGATCTGCAGGCTTTGCTGCAGGACGAAGAGGAGCAGCAGCACGACCGCGCCGGAGATCGCCAGCGAGGTATTCGTCAGGCTGCGCTCGAGCCGGGCGATCTCGGCGCGGACATCGTCGATGTAAATGCCGGTGCCGATCACCCAGCCCCAGGGGTCGAATCCCCTGACGTAGGACTGCTTCGGCTCCAGACGCTCGGGGTCGTCGTTCCACTGCCAGACATAATCGATATAGCCCTCCCCATCCTGGCGGACGAGTTCGGCAAACTCGACGAATATCGGCACCCCGCGCACATCGGTAAAATCGCTCAGGTCCTGCCCGTTCAGGTCGCTGCGGTAGGGATGCATGATCATTTGCGGCTGCATGTCCTGGATCCAGAAATAATTCATGCCCTGCGGGCCATAGCGCAGCGTGGCGATCCGTTCGGCTGCCAGGGCCTGTGCCTGCTCGCGCGTAAGCAGACCATTGCTCTCGTCGCGTTCGTAGGAGGCCAGGATGCTCCAGGCCGAGTTGGTCAATTCCCGGATCAGCTCGCGCTTGCGGTCGAGCAGGGTCTGCTCGAAGGAAGGCAGGATCAGGCCCCAGATGACCCCCAGGAAAAGGGTAATGGCGATCAGCGTCGGCAGGAAGATGCGCAGAACATAGGCGCGCTGCCGGAAATGGTGCGGTTTGGCCAGCGGGACCTCGCCCGACCGGAAGGGGGAAACCGCCGCAGCGCCGGGTTGGCGGGTTTCGTTCTCCTGCTCCAGGAAGGCTGGGGACGAGAAGAAGGCCGCCCGGAACCTGGCCCAATCCTGGCGGGGCATCCCGATCCCGTAGGTGTGCCCACCCACGGCACCGTTCTGGGCATGGAAATCCGTCCCGGCGCAGATCAGCAGGTCGTGCTTGCGGGCCAGCCGGCACAGGTCCGCGCGCTGGGATTCGGAAAACGGGGCATAGAAGGCTTCGATGCCGTCCAATCCCATGCCTTTGAGCAGGGCCAGGCATCGTTCCAGATCTTCCGGATCCTGTTCGTAAACGAGGGGGTGGGCCAGGAAAACGCGCCCGCCGGCGCGGTGGATCAGCTCGATCCCTTCGCCGATCTCCAGGCGGCCATTCGGCGCGGCGCTGACTGCTGGCGGGTCTTCCGGGCTGCGCGACCGGCTGGTGCCCATCCGGCGCAGCGAGCCGGTGATGCTGTGGACTTCCAGGTCACGCACCTGACGCAGCGAGAGCAGGGTGGCCGCCAGATCGGGATGGTGCGGGTCGAAGCCGTAGCCGAGCAGGTGGATCTCCCGTCCTTCGAACCAGGTGGTCAACTCCACGCCGGTCAGGCTGGCAATGCCGCGTTTCTTGAGGGCTTCCTGGAAGCGCGGCAACCCCTCGATGCTGTTGTGATCGGTCAAGGCGGCATAGCGGACACCGGCCGCGGCCAGGCTGGCAACCAGGGCTTCCGGGGTCTGCTCGCCATCACTGAAGATCGAATGACAGTGAAAATTGACCGTGATCGTATCGTTCATAAAGGTCTGCAAGGCGGGATGCCCGTGTGGGCATCCCGCCTGATTCCCGGACTACGCCTCGACCTTCACCGTCTTCTTCGTCAGCAGGGAAACCACCACCAGCGTGATGAAGCTCAAGGGGATGGAAATGATCCCGGGGTTATTGAGCGGGATGGGTGCATCGCCCGGGTTTAGACCGTATAGGGTATACAGTTCAGGCGATAGCGCGATCAGGCCCAGCGAGGCGATCACCCCGACGATGATGGAGGCGGCAATGCCCCTGGCCGTCGTCCGCTTCCAGAAGAGGAGCATGATGATCGCCGGCAAGTTCGCCGATGCGGCCACGGAAAAGGCCAGGCCCACCAGGAAGGAGACATTCATGCCCTTGAACAGGATGCCGAGCAGGATGGCGATCCCGCCGATGACGAAGGCCGCGATCTTCCCGGCGCGCACCTTCTGACGGTCGTCCATCTTGATGTGCAGGTAGCGGTCGAACAGGTCATGGGCGACCGCGCCGGAGGCCGCCACGATCAGGCCGCTGACCGTGCCAAGCACGGTGGCAAAGGCGATGGCGGATATGATGGCGAAGAGCAGCTCACCAAAGGAGCGGGCCAGCAGCGGTGCAGCCATGTTGCTGTCGGCCGGGTTCAGGGTGCCGTTGACCATCGCGCCCAGCCCCATGAACAGGGTCAAAATGTAGAAAAAACCGATGGCGGCAATCGCAACGATGGTGGATTTCCGCGCGCTGGCCGGGTTGGGAACCGTGTAATAGCGGATCAGGATGTGCGGCAGGGCTGCGGTGCCCAGGAAGAGGGCCAGCATCAGCGAGAGGAAGTCCAGCCGCTCGAGCAGCGTGCCTTCCACCTTGAACTTCAGCCCGGGCCGCATGATACGATCGCCGGTCACTTCCACCGGATAGTAGACCGTGACCCTGGCGCCTTCGGAATCGGTGATGACGGACGATTTCCAGGAGCGGACGATCGTTTCGCGATCGGTGAGCACCGAGAGGAACTCAAAAATGGACAGGCTGCCCGTTTCGCTGTCGCGCTCGCCGCGGATCTGCTCGAGGTTGCCCACCAGGCGCAGCTGGTTTTCCTCGGCAGCCGGCACCCCGTTGATCAAGGTGCCATCCCCGGAAACCACGACCGACTGGATTTCCTGCAGGGAGAACGCGCCTTCGCTCTCGACGAGCAGCCACCATGTCTCCAGGCTCTCATGGCCCAGCTTGATGAAGATATGCCCCTTCGCATCCTCCACCTGCTCGAGGACCTGCCAGCCTTCCGCCTCGACCTGAATCTGATCGCCGGACTGGACGGCCGCGAGCCGGGCATACTCATGGAATTCGACGGCCCCGCCCTGATCGGGCCGGGTGGACAGGCCGCGGACCACCACCGCCCCCACCAGGATGGACGAGAAGACGATCAGCATGGCACCCTTCAGGAACTGCACATACGTGGTGGAGGCCATGCCCGCCGTGGCGACGATCGTGATGACGATGGCGCCGACCATGATCACACCCCAGGCATGCGGGATGCCGAGCAGCGGTTCCACCAGCACACCCGCCCCAACCATCTGCGGGATGAGATAGCATATGGAGACGACCAGGGTGCTGATGGCAGCCGCCAGCTTGATGCCGCGCGAATTGTACTTGGCATCCACGGCATCGGCGAAGGTGTATTTGCCCAGGCGCTTGAAGGGTTCGGCGACCACGAAGAGGGCCACGATCCAGCCAGCCAGGTAACCGATGGAATACAGGAAGCCGTCATATCCCAGCGTGGCGATCAGCCCGCAGATGCCGAGGAAGGAAGCCGCCGAAAGATAATCTCCGGCAAAGGCGATCCCGTTGATGCCCCAGTGGATCTGACCGCCGGCCGCATAATAGCCGCTGGAGGTCTTGGCTTTCTTGCCCAGGTAGAAGGACAGCCCGATGACGAGGCCGACAAAGAAGAGGAAGACGAGAATGGCCATGGGAAAGTCCTACCCCTTCTTGGATGGGACGGCCTTGCCGCCGTCTTTCGCTTCCCCGTCAGCCAGAAGGGCCTCCTGCCGGCGGCAGAGGCCATCGTAGATCAGGGCTTCGAGCAGGGCAACGATGATGAGCGAGAAACCATAGACGGTTGCCAGGTTCAATCCCCACAGGACGATCGTCCCCATCGCCTGCGGCTTGATCAGGTTGATCGCCACGAAGCCGGAATAGAAGAGGGCGTAGAAGGCGAACATCCAGATGCCCAGGCGCATCTTGTAGGGTCCCGCATGGTCTTTTCCAGCGGGTGAGGCGGGTTCATGCAACATGACGTAAACTCCTTTGGCGTGGAATTCAATCGATTAATTATACCGAGAACTGAATTAATGCCTTCGTGCCAATTGTCACCAATATTCGCTCATCCGCGAGCCGGGGCGCCCACTTTTCCCCGGACGAACGGTTCCCGGGAGAACCGCCTGCTCGACCGGATCCCTGCCGTGCACAATCCGCTGGAGAACACCCCCTTCCGGTCGATCAAACCCCGGCGGGCCGCACCCTGACCTGCAGGGCGAAGACCAGGTTGAGCAGGGCGATGCCCACCCCGAACAGGAAGACATACTGGAAGCCCCAGGCATTCCAGACCAGGCCGCCCAGCAGCGCCGCGGCGATCGAGAAGACGTGGTCGATGGTCACCGAGGCGGTCAGCGCTGGCTGGATGTCCTCCGGCGTGCGGGCGATCTTTTTCAGGAAGGTGGCGCGCGCCATGCCGACCGAGAAGATCATCTGGTCGAGCAGGAAGAAGGCGCACACCGCCAGGAAGGCCGTCTGCGGCGGGAGCACATCCTTCGCGAACGCATATCCCAGGCAGACGAAGACCAGCACGACCGCCTCCGCCGCCAGGACCTTGCGCTCGCCCAGCCGGTCGATCGCCCGCCCGAGCAACGGCTGGAAGAGCACGCCGATCACGCCGCCCAGGGTGTAGAGCGTGGCCATGATCGAGGTGGGTTGCTCCAGCACCTTGACCAGCACCCAGGGAGCGAAGGTCAGGAAGAGCTGCCGGCGGGCGCCCGAGATGGCGCCCAGGGTGTAATACAGCCGGTACTCCCGGTGCAGGGTCAGGAAGGTGCGCGCCCGGGTGGTGGTCTCGCGCTGCATCGAGAAGAACAGGGCTGCCGCTACCACGAAGGCGACCGCGGCGATGACGAAGGTGTGGTGGAAATTGAAACCGAGATAGCGGAAACCAAGCGCCACCACCGTGCTGCCCAGGATGGCGGCCAGGTTGCGGATCGAATTCAGCTGCCCGAGGCGGCGGCCGGTCTGGCCCTCGCGCGCCATCTCCATCCCGATCGCGGAGGTGACCGGCATGATCAAATGCTGTCCCATGCTGTAGACGAACAGCCAGAGCACCATCGTCCCGTAGGAGGAGGAGGCGAAGCCGATCAGCAGCGCCCCGGCCGCGCCGAGCAGCATCGCCAGCCCGCCCAGCCGGCGGCTGCACAGGAACCACAGCGCAGCCGAGACGAAGACCACCAGGAAGCCGGGCAGCTCGCGCGGGAACTCCAGGAAGGAACGCTGGAAGGCGCTCAGCGGGAATTTCTCGTTGATGAAGTTGTTGAAGGTCGAATCGATCATGCTGTAGGCGATGCCCATCGAGAAGACCGCCGACAGGAAGAGCAGCAGTTGCGGGGAGGCTTGCTGGATGCGTTTCAGCATGGCGTTGTTTGCCGATCAGCTTGCTTGCGGATGGAATTCGATCTCGACCGTTCCGGTCGGGAGGACCTGGACTGCCTGCAGCACCAGGCTGCGCGCGGCCGGGTCGTATGCCCCCGGCAGGCTGGCGGTCGTCCCTGCGCCCACGCCGCGCAGATGGACGCGGATCGTCCTCTCGGCCGGGACCTGGGCAGCATCCCCCTGGACCGGACCGTAGCGAAAGACCCAGCCTGCCCCCCGCCGGAAAAGGCGCAGCGGGGTGAGGGCATGCTTCCCCTGCAAGTAGGCGACCGTTTCGCCGTCGTCCTCGTACAGGTCGAAGGCGTTCTCCGCCCCGGGGAAGACGTGGATGTCCAGTTCGGTCGGGTTTTCGATCCCGCCCCAGCCGGCCCGCGGTCCCAGCGGGACGATCGCCCCGGCACGCGCAAAGACCGGGATGCGCTCGAACGCCCCGCAGACCGTCTGCCAGCCGCCGGACAGGGCCTCGCCGCTGAAGAAATCGGTCCACTGCCCGTCCGGCAGCCAGAGCCTGCGGCGGGACAGGCCGCCGCGGCCGGCCGGCCTGACGAACGGCGCCACGACCAGTTCCGTGCCGAACCAGTACTGGTCCCGGGCGCGGTAGGCGGCCGGGTCGTCCGGGTCGCGGTAGTACATCGGCGTGACCGGGGCCAGGCCGGTCTGATGGAAGCGCCAGGCCATTGTATATAGATAAGGGATAAGGGCATGCCGCAGCTGCATCGCCGACCGGGCGGCCTGGAAGACCCGCTCGGGCTTGCCCCACGGGCGGCGGTCCAGGGCGGGCTTGTTGGTCGAGTGCAGGCGCAGGATCGGGCTGAAGACCCCGAACTGGACCCAGCGCAGATACAGCTCCGGGGTGCGGTCCTGGAACATGTGTCCGCCGATGTCGTGGCTCCACCAGCCGTAGCCGACGTTGGCAGCCGTGGCGGTGAAATAGGGTTGGAAAGCCAGCGAACGCCACTGTACGAAGGTGTCGCCGGAAAAGCCGATCGGATTGCGGTGGTTGCCCAGCCCGCCCCAGCGCGAGAAAACGAAGGGCCGTTTTCGCCCGTCGCGGCCGAGGTCCTGGTAGTGCAGGTGGTTGAGCCACCAGAGCGGGTCGAGGCGGGGCAGGCGGCTCTTGCGGCCCTGCTGCCAGTCGATCCACCAGAAGTCCACGCCGGCCTGCTCGTACGGGTGATGCAGGATCTCGAAGTAGCCCTCGGCGAAGCGCGGGTCGGTCAGGTCGAAGGGGATCGGCTCTTTTGTCCCCGGGTCGAGACCCATCCATCCCGCCATCGCCTCGTACTGACCCTCGTGCGGGTGGATGCCGCGCGCCGGGTGCAGGTTGAGGGCCGTCTTCAGGCCCTGCGCGTGCAGCCACTGGATGAAGCCTTCGGGATCCGGGAAGAGCTCGCGGTTCCAGGTGTACCCGGTCCAGCCGTCGGAGCTGTTGCCTGTTTTGGTGACGTGCCAGTCCATGTCGACGATGCAGACCGAGAGCGGCACTTCGTGTTCACGGAAGTCGTCCATCAACGACTGCAGCTCCGCCTGGGTGTAGGCCCAGTAGCGGCTCCACCAGTTTCCCAGCAGGTAACGCGGGACCATCGGGACTGCGCCAGCGACCCGGGTGTAGTCGCGCAAACAGGCGGCGTAGTCCCGGCCGTAGCCGAAGAAGTACAGGTCCGGCTGGCGGACCGGGCGCGGCTCGAGCCAGCCGCTCTCGTTAAAGACCAGCGCGGCCGAGTCGTCGACAACGGACCAACCCTTCAAGGAGAGCAGGCCGTCATCCAGGCGCGTGCTGCCGCTGTCCATGTCCAGGGTGCGGGTGGTGCCCTTCAGGTTTCCTGCCCGACGGGTCGCGTCCCCGAAATGCCAGTTGGCTCCATTCTGTTTCAGGCGCACGCTCAGGGTCGAGCGATCAAAGCCGCGCGGGGTGAGGCGATAGCGGAGCAGGAGAAAGCCGGTCTCGATCTCGAGCCAATCACCCGAACGGCGGGCCTCGAAATCGGGCACAGGCTGCTCGCGGAACCAGAAGACCTGCGAAGGCCGGTCCTCGAAATGCTGCTCCGGGCTGTACTCCATGCGGATCAGCCGGTCAGTCAGGACCGTGAACCGGGCCGGACCGGCCTGAACGACGGCTTCCGGGCGGGGAAAGGGTTTGAATTCAGGTGCAGGCGGAAGGGGCATGGCAGGGCTTTCCTGGTGGGAGTGTCCGGTAAAAGATGCGCCCGGCGGACCGGGCGCATGGCGCGAATGTGGAACCTAGGGGCGGATCAAGGCCAGTAGAACAGCCAGGTGCCGCGCGAGGAGTCGTAGATCAGATGGAAGAGCTGGTTGCTGGCGACCGAGGTCCCGCTAGTGTAATTAAACACCATGCTGACGGTGATGTCGGCGTAGATCCCGCTCTGCGAATTGAGCGTCAGACCCAGGATGTCGAGCCGGGACACCGAGTTCCAATAGGCGACGTAGCCGTCGTAGCCGCCTGAGGAGGGCGGGTTCATATGGGCCTTGAAGGTGTCATGCAGCAGTGCCCAGGTGGTGCCATAATCACGGGCGTTGATGCGGTCAAAGTAATAGTAGATAAAGGATTGCGGGCTGGCAGCGATCGGGGTCGGCACCACAGTCGTCGGGGAGTGGAACATCCAGGTGTTCCGACTTGCGTCGAAAAGCAGGTTGAACGGCTGGTTGACCGAAGCCACGCGTCCGTTGAAGTAATAGTAAGTCATGGCCACCGTGACCGTGGCCGTGCCGCTGGACTGCCCGGTGATGACCACGCTGGAGATGTCCACCCGAGCGACCGTGTTCCAGAAATCGACGTAACCCTGGTAACCACCCTGCGCGGGGCCGTTCACCGCATATTTGAACGCATCCGTCAGCAGCGACCATGTCAGGTTGTAATTGCGGGCGTTGATGTTCTGATAGTAATAGCGGATGAACTGGTCGGCGTAGTTCGGGTACCAGACCGGCGCGGCAGTCGCCCCAGCCGGAGGCGGGGGCAGCGGGCTGGGCGTTGCGCTGGCCAGCGTCTGCGTCGGCGTCGGCGTGGGCAGCGACAGGGTCGGCGTCGGCAGCAAGGGCGTCCGCGTGGGCGGGACAGTCGTCGGCTGGGCGGTCAGGGTCAGCACCACGGCGGTCTGGACCAGGTTCGGCGTCGGTGCCGGGGCCTTCGGCTGGCAGGCGGAAAGCAGCAGGACCAGGATGACGACCAGGGGCAGGATGCGTTTCATAAGCTTACTCCATTTGCGGATCGGCGAACGACCTGGAACACACACGAGGCGGCATACCAGCCATTATATATCCAGACTCGCCGGATGGCACGGCAATTTCCGGCCGGCCGCCAGGGCGTACAGCGGGAGCATCTGCCAGCGGTAGCCTTCGTCCAGCAGCTGCAGGACGGTCAGCGCCAGTGCGGCGAAGGGGAGCAGGTGGACCAGGCGGTCGCGCCGGGAGAGTGCCCGGGCGACGAAACTGGCTGCCACCTGAACGGTCAGCAACAATTCGAAGGGACGCATGCATGGCTCCTGTGCGTGGACCTTTCCTGGTCCACAGGATGGTCGCAATGTTCTTGATGGATGGGCTCAGTGGGGCTGGTCGGGCCGGTGGCCAAAGACCCAGTTGAAATCGGTGCCCAGGCTGGCCGCCTGGAAGGAACGCTCGTCCGCCGGGAGCAACCGCTTCGCCGCTGCCGGGGTCAGCAGCGGGACCGCCTTGCGGCTGTAGAAGCGCTTCGTGATCCCGGCCAGGGCGGCTTCGTCCCACATCCAGCCGGTCGCGTCGAAGCGGGCCAGGTCGAAGGGACGGGTATAGCCGCGCAGCGTACGCTGGCGTTCGAAATTGTAGTAATCCTCGAAATAGGACATGGCCAGCTCGCGCAGGGACCGGTAGACCGGTTCGCGGTAGCCCAGACCGGTGAAGTTCGACTTCGCCAGCGCGCCCCACAGGCCGTCGATGCGGAAGACCGCCAGCACGTGATCATCGTCCGTGCCCGGCTCGGGGACCAAGTCGATCACCAGCGAGGGAAAGCCCAGCTGGCGCAGCGCCAGGGCGGCAAAGGTGCCGCCGTCCAGGCAGTGGCACTGCCGGTCGGTCATCACCGCCAGCGGGCTGCGGTCACGCTCCTCGGCCACGTACGGCATGCCGTCCAGGTAGACCTGCACCGCATGCGGGGAACGAAAGCCCAGGAAGGTCGACCTTTCGGTACGGCCCAGCCGGCCCAGAAAGTCCTCCAGCGCGGGCAATGAATTTCTCATCGTATGAATATTCTACCGCGAAAGGCCGCCCGGGTTTATGATTAAGTATTCCTGGAGGTGGGAACATGGCAATGAAGATCCTGATCCTGAACGGCAGCCCGCGCGAGAAAGGCAACAGCGCGGTCCTGGCGCAACGCGCCGCCGAAGGCGCACGCGCTGCTGGGGCGGAGGTCGAGAGCGTCTACCTGCACGGGCTGGACATCCGCCCCTGCGATGCCTGCGACCTGTGCACGGAGTCCGGCTCCTGCGTGATCGAGGATGACATGCAGCCGCTTTACCCGAAACTGGCCGCAGCGGACGCCATCCTGCTGGCCTCACCGGTCTACTGGTTCACTTTCAGCGCCCAGCTCAAGCTGTGCATCGACCGCTGGTACGGTTTCCAGGGCCACCGCTGGCAGGAGGTCAGCCGTAAACGCTTCGGGGTCATCCTGACCTACGGCGACAGCGACCTGTACACATCCGGCGCGATCAACGCCATCCACACCTTCGAGACCATGGGCCGCTTCCTGAAAAGCGAGATCGTCGGCATCGTGCATGGCTCCCTGATGGATGTCGGCGACGCCGAAAAACACCCGGACCTGCTGCAGCAGGCCTACGAACTCGGCCAAAGCCTGGCCGCGGCTGCCGGCAGTGACTGACGAAACCATCTTCCTGACCGTTGCCGATCGATCCGGTCTGCCGGCCGCCCGCCGGATGATCGCCAGCCTGCGTACCTTTGGCGGCGCGCTGGCGGATGCCCCGCTGTGGGTCTTCAGCCCCGAAGCGGACCGGCTGGCCGGCCTGGCCGATCGATCCACCCGCCTTTTCCCGCAGGAGAATGTACCCACCACCGCCTGCCTGTTCGCCGAAAAGGTGGTCGCCTGCGCCCGCTCCGAGGCCCTGGCCCCCGGCGGCACGCGCTCCCTGGTCTGGATCGAGCATCAAACCCACAAGGAGCCCTCATGACAACACCGAAAGACCTGCTCGGCCATCTCTCCGGCGGAAAGGTGCTGGACGTCGCCACCGGCACCGGCGGCTTCATCCAGTTCCTGGCGGAAGGCCTGAAGGACTACGCGACCATCACCGGCATCGACACCAGCGAGCGCGCCGCAGCGGCGTTCGCCGAGGCGTTCAAGGAACAAAGCAATGTCCATTTCGAACAGATGGACGCCGCCCGCATGTCGTTCCCGGATGCCTCCTTCGATACCGTCTGCATCGCCAACTCGCTGCATCACCTGTCCGGGCTGGATGCGGCGCTGGCGGAAATGAAACGCGTCCTGCGCCCGGGCGGGCTCTTCCTCGTCCTGGAGATGGTCTCGGACGGGCAAAGCGAGACCCAGCAGACGCACGTGGAGCTGCACCACTGGTGGGGTGCGGTGGACCGGGTCAAGGGCATCTTCCACCGGGAAACCTACACGCGCGAGCAGGTCGACGCCTTCCTCGGCGGGCTGGGCCTGGAGGACGTCGTCCGGCATGAGCTGTCGGAAACGGAGGAGGATCCGCACGCCGCGGAGACGGTGGCGGAACTGGACGGGATCCTCGACCGCTACATCCAGCGCGCCGAGGGCCACCCGGACCTGCAGGCGCGCGGCGAGGAACTGCGCCGGCGCGTGCACGCGATCGGGTTCCACAGCGCGGCTTCCCTGCTGTACGTGGGCAGGAAAAAAGCGCTCTAGGTTTTTGTCAGGGGGAGACTGGCGGTCCGTCCGCACTGGCGGGAGCCGGCGCTCCCAGCAGGCGGGATTCGAACAACAGGTAGAACGCCAGACCGGCCCAGAACGGCGCGGCGAAGATGCTCACCACGGAGGAGACACTCAGCAGCAGGCCCGTCTCGTCCCCGGACAGGCCGCGCTCGCGATAGAAGAGCGCCAGGAACGGCACCACGGCGGAGATGGAGGCAAAGTACAGGAAATACAGGGCCGAAGGCCAGACGGGGGAGGGCTTCATCGTGCCCCATTCTATCCTCCGCATGGGTATAATGGACCGGAAGGAGCCCGCATGAACGCATTCCTGCAACGCCTGCAGTCCGCCAAAACCATCGTCGCCGACGGCGCCACCGGGACCAACCTGCAGAAGGTCGGCCTACCCGCCGGGGTCCACACCGAGGACTGGGTGCTCGACCAGCCGGAGAAGATCCTGGCCCTCGAAAAGGCCTTCGTGGCAGCCGGCTCGGACCTGCTGCTGACCTGCACCTTCGGCGGCACGTCCCTGCGCATGCAGGGTTCGAAGTACGCCGACCGGACCGCCGAGGTCAACCGCAAGGCGGTGGAACTGGCCCGCCAGGCCGCCGCCACCGGACGGGACGTGCTGGTGGCCGGTTCGCTCGGTCCGACCGGACTGCTGCTCAAGCCCTACGGCCCGCTCATCCCGGCCGAGGCGGAGGCCTCCTTCGCCGAACAGGCGCGTGCCCTTTCCGAGGGCGGCGTGGACCTGCTGGTGATCGAGACGCACTTCGCCTTCGAGGAGGCGGATGCCGCCTTCCGCGGGGCGCGCTCGGTCAGCGACCTGCCGATCGCGGTCTCCTTCAGCTACGACCGCGGCGTGCGTACGATGATGGGCGTCAAGCCGGTCGACATGATCGGGCATTACCGGGAAATGGGCGCAGCGATGGTGGGGGCCAACTGCGGGACCACGCTCGAGAACATGGAACAGATCGCCAGCGAGTACGCCGCCGCGGCGCCCGGCTTTCCGCTGTGGATCAAGCCCAACGCCGGCCTGCCGCGCAACGTGGACGGGGCGGCGGTCTACGACCTGACCCCGGAGCAGATGGGCGAATTTGCCCGCAAGTATGTCGCCCTGGGGGCGCGCGTGGTCGGCGGCTGCTGCGGCTCGAGCCCGGAACACATCGCCGGGATCGCCAAAGCAGTGAAAGAAGCCTGATCACCGGTCAGTAAAAAACAAGCGCCCCGCAGCAGCGGGGCGCTTTCGGTTCGGAGCGGAAACTCACTTGTTATTGCACACGCCAGCCTTGTCGCTCAGCTGGACCCAGACGCAGGCCGGGTCGGCGCTGCAGACGGAGCGCGAAGTGTAGTTGCTACAGACCGGCACCGGGGTCGGGGTGGCCGGCGAGACCAGCACGCGCAGGTTCGACAGGTCGCCCAGGGTGTGGCCCATGTTCTGGGCCACCCAGCAGCCGTGATTGAGACTGAGCATGATGCGGAACCAGGTATTGTCGGCGTTGCGGCCGTCGATCGGGTACTGCTCACCCCGCATGGCGAAATCGTCCACCTCGAAGACCACGTCGGGACCGAAGCGGCAGTTGGCGTTCTCGTCCGGGAGGAAGAACATGCCGGCCGGCGTTGGCGTGAAGGTATCGACCGGCGTCGGGGTGATCACGTCCTCGACCAGGTACCAGGCGAAGTCCTGAGCGCTCAGGTTCTGCCCGGCGCCCAGCAGGATCGAGCGGTAGCTGTTGCCCTCGTGGCCGCTCGGCACCAGGGTCCAGTGGCCGAGGGCGTCCTCGCCGTAAATGGTGGCCGCGTTGATGTTCAAGCAGTACTTGCCGGGGGCCAGGCCGGTGAAGGAGAAGGCCCCGTCGCCGTCCGTGGAAGCCATCAGCGGCCCGGCCTGCGGGCAATCCCCTTCGCCAAGGTAGACTGCCGCGCCGTAGACGTAGAGTTCGTCCTCCTGGTGGATGCCGTCGCCGTCCACGCCGTAGGAGGTCAGCGCGCAGCCCTCGGGCAGGGGATCGGGCGCCGGGCTGGTGTCCAGGGCGACGGAGCATACATCCAGCCAGACCGCGCCAGAAATGCTGGCCGGGGCTTCCGGGGCGCAGGCGCCGCTTACGTTGGTATGGAAGGTGTAGGCTCCCGAGAAGGGGCCAAGGGTGATGTCGTTGATCGGGGCGACACGCCAGAAATAGGTCGTGCAGTCCTCCAGCGGCTCCCCGGGGCCCCAGGTCGTGGAGGGGTTGCCCGTGCCGCCGCTCAGGCTGGTATCCGCAAAGGTCGGGTCCACGGACAGGTCGATGCGGTAGCCTTCGGGGACGCAGGAGTCCGGATAGACCCAGTGCAGGCTCGGGTTGAGCGTGCCCACCTCGGATCCATCCGCCGGGTCGACCAGGGCGGGGGCGATCAACGCCTCCGTGGCGCAGGTCGGAAGCTCCTCGATCCAGCTGAACGTGTTCATGATCAATCCGAAGACCAGCGATTCCTGGGCAAGGTCGAATTCCGGCGGAGGCGTCTCGTACACGCCCGGGTTGGTGGAATGCAGCACGAAGCTCATGCTGATGCAGTTGTCGGCATAATAGGTGGAATAGGATTTCCACTGGTAGAAGGAGCCCATCGCCCCATCAGAGCCCTCCTCGATCACCCAGTAGATGCCGTTGATCGTGATCGTCCCGGTCGTCAGCACGCCGGGCGGCATGTACCCCATGCTGTAGGGGGAAAGGCACGGGATGGCGCCCATCTCGACCGAAACGTCCAGGAATTTCTCGACCAGGTTCGTCCCCGGCGTGATCGGCAGCTGGATGCGCGCCGCGGTGGGTGTGTCGGTGACGACGGTGCTGCCATTGGGGTACTGGAACTGGAAGCCATAGGTGGCATTGGTATAGGTCAGCCAGCTGGGCAGGGAACAGGCTGCCAGCAGGGAGATCAGGACGAGCAGGGCAAGGAATTTAATCAGGTGTTTCATATCCCCTCCGGGGAGAATCGTGTTCTGCGGTCTGCAGGCCGCCCTGAAATGGACGGCGATATGATTGTCGCACCATACGCACGGAATAGCAATAGTACCTGCGTCGGCACCCGGCAGACAATTCCTCCTTGCCCGGCCTGCCGATTTCATCTACAATTCCACCCGATCCCACGGCACGGCGGGAGCACGAACCCGCCAAAGGATTGGCATGCATCTCGAAAAAGTCTCCCTCACGCCTCCACCCGGCCTGGCCACCCTCATCGAGGACCTGGGGAACGGCGAGAACGGCTTCGGCGGCACCCCGGTCGCTCGCGGCGAAATGAACCTGGAGCAGTTCCTGCAGGACTGCCTCGACATGCTCGACCCGCAGAAGGTCCGGCCGGGTTTCGTCCCGCAGACAATCTTCTGGGTGATCGACGCGGACGGGGAGGCGGTCGGGTTGGTGCGCATGCGCCATTATCTCAACGAGAAGCTGCGCGACCACGGCGGCCACATCGGGTACTACATCCGAAAGGACTGCCGCGGCCGCGGCTACGCCCGCACAGCCCTGCGCCAGGTCCTGGCCGAGTTCAGCAAACTGGGCGAGCGGCGCGCCATGCTGACGGTCAACCTGGACAACCTGGCTTCCATCCGCGTGATCGAGGCTTGCGGTGGCGTGCTGGAGAGCACCGGCCAGGAAGAGAACGGGGACCGCTTCGGCCGCTACTGGATCGACCTGAACACAGTCCAGCCGGGGAAGGAGTAAAGAAAGCATGCCCACGCACAGCTTTGCCCTCGAACACGGCCAGCCAAAACGGCTCAAGCTCGCCTGGAAATGGGGCTGGAAGGATCTGACCATCAGCCTGGACGGCCAGCCCGTCGGAAGCGTCCCCGACCAGCTGGCCTTGACGGGCGGGCAGGATTTTCCCCTGCCGGACGGCTCCAGCCTGCACGTCCGGCTGGTGCGCAGGATGAACGAGAACGAACTCGAGCTGCGCTGCGACGGGAAACCGCTGCCCGGCACCTCCTCCGACCCGCTGACCGTGCTCAACACCGCCGGCGGTATCATCTACCTGGTGGCCGGCTTCAACCTGCTGGTCGGCCTGGCAGCGCTGCTCTTCGACATCCCCTTCCTGCGCCAGATGGGCATCGGCCTGGCCACGGCCGTCTTCGGCGCTTCCTTTTTCCTGCTTGGCTATCTCGTCCGCCAGCGCTCGCTGCCTGCGCTGCTCGCGGCGATCATCGCCTTCGCCCTGGACGGCATCCTGCGCATCGGGCTGGCCTCCTATCTCGGCTATACCCCCGGCGTGGCCGGCATCCTGGCCCGGCTGATCCTGATCGTCCCGATGATCCAGGGGGTGGCGGCCATCAACGCCCTGCGGCCGGTGACCAAGAAAAAGCGCAAAAAATGAGGCTGCTCGGTGAGTTCGACCGGGTCGGGGAGGAGCGCAGGCGCGGCCGGGCGCTCGAACGCCAGGCAGTGCGCGCCATCCTGCCCGAGCCCGGCAGCCGCCGGCTGCTGCTGGTCCATTCCGCCGCGGGGGCGGATTATAAATTCCCCGGCGGCGGGATGCAGCCGGGTGAAACCCACACACAAACGCTCGGTCGCGAACTGCTGGAGGAATGCGGGGTTGAGCTGGCTGAACTCGGAGAACCCTTCGGCCGGGTGATCGAACACAACCTCCCCCGGGAAACGGATCTCGATGTTTTCCGGATGACCTCGTATTACTACCTGTGCCGGATTGGCACCGGCCGGCATCCGCTGCAACTGGACGAGTATGAACGCGCCCTCGGTTTCTCACCGGAATGGATCGACATCGACGCGGCGATCGCGGTCAACCGGCTGTCGCTCCGCATCCCGGCGGACAAGCCCCGCTATACAGAACGGGAGACCTTCGTGCTGGAACGGGTCCGCCGGCAGATCTTCGGCCCCTGACCCGCCGGCCACCGGCGGAGCGTGGCCGGATGATAAGAGGACGTCAGGTTAACCAAAACCGCCCGGCGGGATTCCGCCGGGCGGTTGCTTCTTTCCAGGTAACCTCAGGCCGCGATTGCTGACTTGATGAAATCGTCCACCACGCGCTCCAGGAGGGACCTTTGAGGGCGAATTTCAGGAAGGTGCGCGTGTAGAGCTGCTGGATGCTCCACGGCTTGCCCCAGAGCAGGGCGATGCCGAACCCGGCCAGCAGCACGACGCACAGGCCGAGCAGGAGATAAACAATGGTCACGGGGGCGCTCCTTGTTGTGGAACGGATGGATGTCTGCATCATACCCCCGATTGCCGCGACGGGGCAGGGAACCGGCCTTTGCGTTTCGGGAACGCAGGGCGCCCGCGAGAAGATGCGGGCTCCCCGCTTCCCGCAAGTCGCAGTAGAATGGACCCATGCGCCGCGTGTGGGATTTCCTGCGCCACGACCGTTACCTGGTCCCTTCCCTGCTCTCCATCCTGGGCACGGCACTCGTCACGTCTCTGCTGCTTCTGTTCCGCGACAGCCTGCAGATCGCCACCATCGCCCTGCTCTACCTGCTGCCGGTCGGATTCGGCGCGGCCGTCTGGGGGCTCGGACCGGGCATCGTCGCCGCCCTGGCGGCCTTCTTCTCGATGAACTATTTTTTCATCCCGCCCTACGGCACGCTGCTGGTGCACCAGTCGCAGAACCTGCTGGCGTTGATCGTCTTCCTGGTGCTGGCCACGGCAACCAGTCAGCTGGTCGGGCGCATGACCAAGAGCCTGGCCACCGCCCGCGCCCGGGAGAATGAAACCGCCCGTCTTTACGAACTGAGCCGCAGCCTGGTCCGGCTGGGCCAGGAAACCGACATTCTCGAAAGCCTGGCCCACCACGTCTACGAAACCTTCCAGCCCGAACGGGTCGAGGTGCTGGCCGAGACGGAGGGAAAGCCGCTGCTGGTCGGCCTCCCCGGGAATGGTCCCGGCGATCCAGATCCCCAACCTGCCCCCACCGCGCTGATCTCCCTGCAGGGGACGCAGCGCCTGCTGGGTGAGATCCGGCTGTGGCGGAACGGGCGCAGCCTCCAGCCGGCGGAGGAGCGCCTGCTGCGCACCTTTGCCGGGCAGGCCGTGCTGGCCCTGGAGCGCGCCCGCCTGACGGCCAGCGAAAGCCGGGCGCGCATCCTGGAGGAAAGCGACCGGATGAAATCCTCCCTGCTCTCCTCGGTCTCGCACGAACTGCGCACCCCGCTGGCGACGATCAAGGCCTCGGTCACCAGCCTGCGCAGCGACGACGTGGAATGGGAGGCCGAAGCGCGCAATGACCTGCTGGCCGCCATCGAGGAGGAGACCGATCATCTGAACCAGCTGGTCGGCAACCTGCTCAACATGTCGCGCATCGAAGCCGGTGCCCTGCAGCTCAAGCGGCGCTGGAACGTCCTGGCGGAGATCGTCGCCCCGGCCGCCAACCGGCTGCGCGCCGCGGACCCGGATCACCGCATCGAAGTCTCGCTCCCGGAAAACCTGCCGCTCGTCTACGTCGACGACATCCTGATGGAACAGGTCTTCAACAACCTGCTCAGCAACAGCCGCAAATACTCCCCGCCCGGCACGGTCATCCATGTGAGTGCATCCCAGCCGAACCCGCGGACGGTACGCGTCCAGGTGGACAACCAGGGTCCGGCGGTATCGGCTGCGGACCTGGAGAAGATCTTCGACAAGTTCCATCGGGTCACCGCCGCCGACCAGATCACGGGGACCGGGCTGGGGCTGTCGATCTGTAAAGGCATCGTCGAGGCCCACCAGGGGCGCATCTGGGCCGAGAATCTGGAACGGGGCTTTGCGATCCTGTTCACCCTGCCCCAGCCTGCTGGGGAGACCGCGCCCAAGGTGCCGCAAGAATGAACGCACAACCGCACATCCTGGTCATCGACGACGAATTCCAGATCCTGCGCGCCCTACGCACGATCCTGTCCGCCCGCAAGTTCCGGGTCAGCACCGCCTCGACCGGCGAGGAAGGCCTGGCCCTGGCCGCCGCCGGTCAGCCGGACGCGATCATCCTCGACCTGAGCCTGCCAGACATGGACGGGGTGACCGTCTGCCGCCGGCTGCGGGAATGGACGCAGACCCCGGTGGTGGTCCTCTCCGTGCGCGACAGCGAGCAGGACAAGGTCCAGGCGCTGGATGCCGGGGCGGATGACTACCTGACCAAACCCTTCGGCGCGGATGAGCTGCTGGCGCGCATCCGCGTGGCGCTGCGTCATGCCGCCGCCCATGCCCAGGTGGACAAGAAGACGGTCGTCACCGCGGGACCGCTGGTGATCGACCTGGCCCAGCACCAGGTCCTGCGCAACGGCGAGGAGGTCAAGCTGACCGCCACCGAGTTCAAGCTGCTGGCCTACCTGGCTGCCAACGCCGGGCGCGTGCTCACCCACCAGTCCATCCTGACCCACGTCTGGGACCCGGCGGATGCCGATCACGTGGAATACCTGCGCGTCTTCGTCCGCCAGCTGCGCCTGAAACTGGAGGACGACCCGGAACAGCCGCGCATCCTGCTGAACGAACCCGGGATCGGATATCGCTTCATGGCGGATGACTGAAGCACATCCCCGCCAGTCCCGCCTGCAGGCGGCCAACGCACCCCCATTCCCTCCAGAGCGAGAACTGGAGGTTTTTTATTTTTTCTTTATGGGATTGGCCCATCTCTTTGTCAGGTATTTATTCCCGCGGCCTATACTCCACGGCATGCAAAAGACAGCTTCGGTGGTCTTCCCCAATGGCAGCCAACTGGCGCACGAGTATGAGCAGCTGGGGCACCTGTTCGACCTCCAGCCGGGTATGACGCGCCACTTTCTGGACAGCCAGGCTGGCAGCATCCTGGCGGCGCTGGAGGGCAATGCGCCGCGCATCCGCTTCCAGTTGCCGGACCTGATCCTGCTGGAGGCGGGAGAATCCGTGGCCATCCCTGCCGGTTCCCGTCCCCGGCGCGTGGGCGGGTTGTTCTTGCGCGCATCGCGCGCCGATCGATTCCAACAGGTGGTCCAGGCGCTCACGGAACTGGAGCACAGCCTGAACCCGGCCCTGTCGATATGCGGGCGCCTGCTGCGCTACGCTTTGGCGCGCACCCTGGTCTATTCCCTGCTCCCGGATGGGCACCCGGTGGACTACCGCTGTGAGCCCGGGGACGACATTCCCTCCATTCCGGTCGGCAGCCAGCAGCCAGGTGCCGTGCTGTCCAGAACCGATGCCGTGGCCGAAGAGCATGGCGAAGCCGAAGACCGGCAGCAGGTCCCGTTCGTGGATGCCGCCCGGCGCTTCTATGTGCCCCAATGGGTCGCCTTCGGTGACGGAGACCGCCTGCTGGCCGGCTCCCTGGGCGAAGCGGAAGCGACGATCGCCTCCCTGCGCCATGCCGTCGGCCTGCTGGAGGAGGCGCTTGACCTGTGTCCCGGCATCGTGGCTGACCCGGCCTACCAGCGCAAGCGGACCGGGCTGCTCGGACAGTTGATCAACCAGGGACGTGCCCTGGCGCGCGCCCAGGCAGATGAGATCATCGCCAAGATCCAGCACCGGGCCGCCGCCGGCTCGCTCAACCGCGGCCTGTCGTTCTCACTGACCTATTTCGACGACGCCAGCCTGTCCCTTAAAACGTACCCGGTCGAGATCATCCCGAACGGACGGATCATGTTCATCCCCGCTTTCGTCGTGCGCGCCATGCGGCTGTATGAAAAGAAGGTCCGCAGCGACATGCTGCTCACCCCGTCCACGCGCAAACATCTGCTGGCGGAAATGACCAGCATCGAGAGCGCCTTCAACGGCCATTCCACACCACAGATTGTTTTACCTGACCCGGTAAAGCAGTAAAGGTAGATCATGATTTTCTCCATTGGATTGCTCATCGTCTTCTTTTTCCTTGCGTTCAAGGCCTCCCCGGTCGAGAAGCAGGAAAGCGCCACCGTGCACGGCGCCGGCCAGATCGGCCTGCTGGCGGCCGTGGCGCTCTTCGGCGTGGATTATTTCACCTCCTACTTTTATGCCACCGGCGAGATGATGCATGCCCTGCATCCGTATGGGCTGGAACACTACGGCTATATCGCCGCGGCCGTCATCGCGGTGGCCAACGTCTCCTTTGGCGCCCTGTACATGTACTCGCTGGGCATCTTCAACGAGGGCGGCGGCGCGTATACCGCTTCCATGCGCTACCTGAAACCTGGTCTCAGCCTGGTGGTGGCCGTGGTCCTGATCCAGGATTACATCCTGACCATCGTGGTCTCGGCCCTCTCCGGCGGCGATCAGTTGCTCTCGATCCTCAACCTGTACGGAAAGTACTGGTGGTTGCACTTCCTGATCGGCGCCGTCCTGGCCGGGATCACCTACTGGCTGACCATCCGCGGGCGGGGGGAATCGGCCCGGGTGGTCTTCATCCTGCTGGGCGTCTTCGTCCTGCTGACAGTGGTCATGTTCGTCGGCCTGCTGGTCGCCAACGGACGGGGCGTGGCGGCTCTGCCTGCCACCGAAGCTCCGCTGGCCGTTCCCAGCATCTGGAAGGCGCTCTATCACCTGCTGACCGCGTCGATGAAGGGCATGGTCGCACTGAGCGGCCTGGAAGCCATGTCAAATGGCATCCAGTTCGTCATCCATGAGGACGCCAGGATCGTCAAATGGGGCAAGAAGACCCTGCCCAAGCTCAAGGGCCTGTGGGAGTTCTACAGCGGCAAATCCGGCATCGGGCGTTTCGTGCAGACCTCCTTCCTGTTCTACGGCGGCCTGACCACCTTCATGCTGACCGCCTTTGCCATCCGCTACAACGCCTTCGACGGGACGCTGGGACGCACCCTGGTCGGCAACCTGGCCTACATCGGCTTCGACCAGATCCCGGGCGGGATCCTGCTGTTCTGGGTTTACCAGGTGCTGGCCGTCCTGCTGCTGGCCGCCGCCTCGATGACCGCCATGCAGGATCTGCAGGCCACCGCCTGGCGCGATGTGGCCATCGGCGAGATCCCGGAGGTGGTCGTGTACCGCAATCCGCAGGGGACCTTCACCCGCTCGGTGACTGCCGGCTTCATCATTGCCGTCGGCCTGATGCTGCTGGTGCGGGGCAAGACCTCCGTGGCGGTCCCGTTCTACGGCGTGGGCGTCTTCATGCCGATCATGGTGATGGGCTTTGCCGTGCGCAAGCACATCCTGGCAACCTATGCCGGCCGCAAGCGCCGCTGGGGCGCTGCCCTGGCCGGTCTGGTGGGTGGCCTGGCGGCGACCGTCTTCATCGGCCAGATCGTCGGCAAGTGGGCGGAGGGCGGCTGGGTGGTGCTGATCTCCTTCAGCCTCCTGATCCTGGCGGCCAACGCCCTGCTGCTCTCCCCGATCGGCAAGCGCGATCCGCGGGCCATCCACCGCATCGTGCGTGAGAAGGCCCGCGTGCAGGGCTCGATGGCGTCGATCGTCGAATGGCAGTCCCTGAAAATGCAGGAATACCGCTACGGAATGCTCGTCGGGCTCCAGCGGTTCTGGGAATTGTTCGGCGTCCACCGCCCAGTGCAGCTTTCGGAACCGGTCCCGGCCGGGGATTACGACCATGCCGTGCACAGCGATCATCCGGAGGCACCCTCCCTGCTGGAACAGTACCTGGAGAATCAACCGGGGCAAGAGCCGAAAGCCGGCGGTCCCCCCAAGCAGACTGCCGCGCCAGCCAAGGACTGACCTGAGAAATCCATCCACCCGCCTTCCCGGCGGGTTTTTCTATTCCCGCCGGGAAAAGGTGACATCTGTCACTTGAAAGCGGTCAACTTCAAGCGCATAATATGATTGATTTTGAGCGTTTTTGACTGGAAACCATCGGTATGGAAACCTCCTTCGTCTCCGCAATTGACCGTCAGCAGCAGATCCTGCAACTGGTGGAGACCAACCGGCGCCTGTCCGTGGCCGAGATCTGCCAGACCTTCTCCGTCAGCGAGGCCACCGCCCGGCGTGACCTGGAGGTCCTGGCCGCCGAAGGCCGCCTGCAGCGCGTCCACGGCGGCGCCATCCCCCTGCAGAAGGCCTCTCCTGAAGCGCCGATGCTGCAGCGCCAGAGCGAACAGTCCGGCGACAAGGCCCGCATCGGCCAGGCTGCAGCCGCCCTGGTGGCGGACGGCGAGACGGTCTTCCTGGGCAGCGGCACGACCGTGCTGGAGGTTGCCCGCCTGCTGCGCGAGCGCAGGCTGACGGTGATCACCAATTCCCTGCCGGTGATCAATACCTTTGCCGGGCTGGAGAACATTTCCCTGATCGCCCTGGGCGGCATGCTGCGCGACAGCGAGCTGTCCTTCATCGGCCACCTGACCGAACAGGCGCTGGCCGAGGTGCGCGCCGACAAGGTCATCCTGGGCACCTTCGCCCTCAGCCCGGAGCACGGCCTGACCCACGATTACCTGCCCGAAACGATGACCGACCGCGCCATCCTGAAAGCGGGACGGACGGTGATCGTGGCTGCCGACCACACCAAGTTCGGACGCCAGGCGACCGCCCTGCTGGCCCCGATCGAAAGCATCCATGTCCTGGTCACCGACCGGGAGACCCCGGCGGAATTCATCGACTCCTGCCGCGTGCGCGGCATTCAGGTGATCGTCGCCTGAGAGGAACGACTGCATGGAACTCGAAGCCTTCCGCCCGCAATCCAAACTGGTCACCCGGTCCACCGCCGTCCAAACGCCACGTTTCCCGGCCTTCGACGCCCACAACCACCTGGGCGAGGCCTTCGGCGGCTGGGACCGGCGTCCGCTGTCGGAACTGCTCGACCTGCTCGACCAGGCCGGCATCCGCCGCTACGTCGACCTGGACGGCGGCTGGGGGGAGGACATCCTGAACGCCCACCTCGACCACTTCAAATCCCCCGCCCCGGAACGCTTCCTGGTCTTCGGCGGGGTCGACTGGAGCCAGTGGCCGGAGAAAAGGAACGCCTTCCCCGAATGGGCCGCGGGCCGGCTGCGGGTCCAGAAGGCGCGCGGCGCCGAAGGGTTGAAGGTCTGGAAGGGCCTCGGGCTGCACGTCCGGGACCAGGACGGCAAACGGGCCGACGTCGACGACCCGCGCCTGGATCCCATCTGGCAGGCCGCCGGCGAACTGGACCTGCCGATCGTCATCCACGTCGCCGATCCGGTGGCCTTCTTCGATCCGATCGACGAGACCAATGAGCGCTGGGAGGAACTCGGCGCTCACCCGGACTGGGCCTTCACCAGCCCGCCCTTCCCGCCCTTCCTGCACATCGTCAACGGCCTGGCGGCGGTCGTCGCCCGTCACCCGGGCACGACCTTCATCGGCGCGCACGTCGGCTGCTATGCCGAGGACCTGGCCTGGGTCGCGGCGCTGCTCGAGCGCTGCCCGAACTTTCACGTCGACATCTCCGCCCGCATCGGCGAACTGGGCCGCCAGCCCTACACCGCCCGGCGCTTCTTCCTGCAGTACGCCGACCGCATCCTGTTCGGCTCGGACATGGGCCCCTGCCCCGAGTCCTACCGCATCCTCTACCGCTTCCTGGAAACCGACGACGAATCTTTTAACTACAACGCCGCCCCGATCCCGCTGCAGGGACGCTGGCACGTTCACGGGTTGTACCTACCGGACGAGGTGCTCGAAAAGGTCTACTTCCGCAACGCCGAACGCATTCTGCTGCAAGGCCAGGACAAACATGGAAACCGGTAAAAACACCTACTCCGAGATCGTCTCCCAAACCGCCGCCTGGGCCCAGGCGCTGGACCTGGTCCGCGAAAACCGGGAGGCCCTGCTCTCCCTGACCGCCGGCCCGTTCGACCAGGTGCTCTTCACCGGCTGCGGCTCGACCTACTACCTTTCGCTGGCCGCCGCGGCCCTGTTCCAGCAGCTGACCGGCCGGGCGGCGCGCGCCGTCCCCGGCGGGGAACTGCTCTACAATCCGCAGACCGCCCTGACCGGCGGACGCTCCCTGCTCGTGGCGGTCAGCCGCTCCGGGGCGACCAGCGAGACCGTCCGGGCGACCGAACGTTTCCGCAGCGAAGGCCGCGGCCCGGTGCTGGTCATCAGCAACTACGGCGACCAGCCCCTGGCCGGGCTGGGCGACCTGTCCATCGTGATCGACCGGGGCCAGGAGCAGAGCGTGGCGCAGACGCGCTCCTTTGCTTCGATGTACGTGGCCGCCACGGCCATCTGCGCCCTGGCCGCCGGGCGCCAGGACCTGCTGGAGGCCATGTCCGCCCTGCCGGCGGCCGGGGAGCAGTTGATCGCCCGCTACGAACCGGACGCCCGCCGCCTGGGGGAGAACCTGGAGCTCGACCGTTTCTATTTCCTGGGCAGCGGGGCCCGCTACGGCCTGGCCTGCGAGGTCAATCTCAAGATGAAAGAAATGACCCTGACCCACAGCGAGCCGTTCCACTTTCTGGAGTTCCGCCACGGCCCGATGAGCATGGTCGGGCCCTCGGCCGCCGTGGTCGGGCTGCTCTCCAGTTCCAACCGCGACGCCGAAGGGAAGGTGCTGGCCGAAATGCAGAAACTTGGCGGCACGGTCTTCAGCCTGGCGGAAGCCGGGGCGGCCGTCAATATCGGCAACCGCATCCCGGAAGCGGTGCAGGGGGTGCTCTACCTGCCCGTCCTGCAGTTGATGGCCTGTTACCGGTCGATGGCCAAGGGATTGAATCCTGACCGGCCGACCAACCTGTCGGCGGTCGTCTTCCTGGAATAGGAGTCGGTCGGCTCCAAGGAGGTGCTCCTGGATGGCGTGAAGTCAGCTCTTAGCGCATGGAAAATGACGAGCGGCGGGGTGCGTCCCAACTGACGGCCGTGTTCCCTGTCTGGCACGCGCGTGAGCGTGGTGTCGCGGCTGTCGCATCCAATTTCTGGAGGAGACCATGAAAAAAGCACTGGCAATCTCGATGTTGTTGGTCCTGCTGCTGTCCGCCTGCGGCGGATCAGGCGGAGATGGAGGCAAGACCGTCGTGCGCATGTGGGTGCACACCAACAACGCCTTCATCGCCGGCTATGAACCGCTCATCGCCGCCTACGAGGCCGCCCATCCCGAGGTGGACATCCAGCTCGAGAATTTCGACTACGAACTCTACCTGCAAACCCTGCAGACCGCCATGCCCGCCGGGGAGGAGGCCGACATCCTGCAGCTCTTCGGCACCTGGACCTCGCAGTATTATGAGCGCCTGGCCCCGGTCCCGGCCGAGGTGATGACGGTCGAACAGGCGCAGGAGACCTTCTACGCCGCGCCCATCGGCGGTTACATTGTTGACGGTGTGCAGTATGGCATGCCGCAGGAGTTCAACTGCGAGTACGGCGGCGTGCTGCTCAACAAGACCAAGTTCGAGGCCGCCGGCCTGACCTATCCACCGCAGTGGCAGACGCTTGACGACGTCGTCGCGGATGCGGTCGCCCTGGCCCAGACCGACGATGCCGGCATGATGACCACCGCCGGCTTCCACTTCACCTCCGCCGACCCGATCGCGGCCTCCTTCCTGGCCGGGATCAAGCAGCGCGGCGGCGATTACTGGAACGCCGACCGCAGCGGTTTCACCTTCAACACCCCGGAAGCGCGCGCCCAGCTCGAATGGATGCTCAGCATGGTCCAGGCCGGAGCGGTCGATCCGATCAGCTTCAACGACAGCACCAACTTCGTTATCGATGCCTTCTTCCAGGGCAAGGTCGCCATCGGTTACATCGGCACCTGGGCCATCGCCGAGGGCCAGGCCAACTTCCCGGATTTCGCCGATGAATGGGATTACTTCTACCTGCCGCCGGTCGAAGGCGACCCGGTCTTCGTCGCCGATTCCGGCTGGGGCCTGACTGTTTCGCCCAACAGCGAGAATCAGTCCATTGCCTGGGACATCGTCAAGTTCATCACCGCCGACCCGGTCAACGCCACCCAGTGGAACATCGCCAGCGGCACCATCCCGGCCATGCCGGCGGTGGCCGAATCGACCGAGATCGCCGCGGCCATGCCCTGGGTCCCCAAGGCGCTGGCCATCCTGCCGTACGGGGAATACCTGGGCAACATGCCCGACCGCGACCTGGTGATGTACGAGATCATCTACCCGCACATCCTGAACGTCCTGCAGGGGGTCGAGACGATCGACCAGGCCCTGGAGGCGATCGACGCCGAGGCGAATTCCACGTTCGAGTAAACGCACGCCCTGCGGGGGATGGGGTTTCCCATCCCCCGCCCGGACTTATTCTTCGTAGTATGGAGGCAGTATGAACGTGCTCCGCAAGAAAGGAAGCAAAGCCAGGGGCGGTCTGGCCCTGGCCAAGGGCCGCTTCGTCCTGGGCGTAACCCTGCCGCTGCTGGTGTATGAGTCGATCGGCGTCTTCGTGCTGGCCTGGGCCTTCATCCTGATGTTCTTCGACTACAGCCCGGGACGGGTGGGGGGGCCGATCCTGGGGCTGGGCGGCAGCAATCCCTTCGTCGGCATCGACCACTTCATCGAGATGGTCAAGGGCACCTCGGTCGAAGCCAGCCTGTTCCGCATCAGCCTGAAGAACACGCTGATCTTCGCCTTCGCCATCCTGCCGCTCAACCTGGCCATCACCCTGCCGCTGGCCTACCTGCTCGAACAGATCGGCGACCGCTTCAAGGCCATGTACCGCACGATCTACTTCCTGCCGGTGCTGACCTCCTCGGTCGGCGTGGCCCTGATCTGGATGAGCATGTACGACCCGCAGGCCGGCTGGATCAACGCCATCGTCCGTTTCTTCGGCGGCACGCCGGTCACCTGGCTCTCCGACCCGCGCGCCGGCTTCCTGGGCATTTCGGTCGCCATGTGGGCGGTCATGCTGGCCTACCTGTGGCAGGACTACGGCTACAACATGGTCATCTTCATCGCCGCCCTGCAGGCCATCCCGCAGGAGCTCAAGGATGCCGCCATGATCGACGGGGCCAGTTCCTGGAAGGCCTTCACCAAGATCACCCTGCCGCTCATCCGCCCGACCATGCTCTTCGTCTGCGTGATGACCATGCTCTCGTCCTTCCAGGTCTTCGACATCATCCAGGTGATGACCAACGGCGACCCCGGCAACCGCACCCAGGTGCTGATGCTGGACATCTACAAGAACGCCTTCCGCTACCAGAACCTGGGCTGGGCGGCGGCCGAATCCTTCATCCTGTTCCTGATCGTCATGGGCGTGACGATCTTCCAGATGCGCGTCCTGCGCACGGACTGGGAGTACTGAAATGGCCGAGAACACCCTGAAAGGCTTCCCGCCCGCCCGCGCCCCGCAGCCGTCGCGCGGACCCGGCGCCCTGGGCCGCTTCCTGGCCTATTTCCTGCTGACCCTGGGCCTGTCCTTCACGCTGCTGCCCTTCGTGATGATGATCCTCAGCTCCTTCAAGACCAACACCGAGCTGCTGCGTGTCCCGCCGACCTTCCTGCCCGAGCAGTTCACGCTGGAAAATTACCGCACCATCTTCAACGACCCCAAGCTGCCGCTGCTGCATTTCTACAGCAACAGCGCCTTCGTGGCGGTCTTCAACGTCGTCTCGACCCTCTTCACCAGTTCCCTGATCGGCTACCTGTTCGCCAAGTTCGAATTTCCGGGCAAGCGCCTGCTCTTCGGCTGGTTCCTGACCCTGATGATGATCCCCAGCCAGATCACGATGATCCCCAGCTTCCTGATCCTCTCCAAGCTCGGACTGATCAACTCGCTCTGGGGTCTGATCATCTTCAGCGCTGTGGACGCCTTCGGCATCTTCATGATGCGCCAGTTCTGCGAGACGCTGCCGAACGAACTAATGGACGCCGCCCGCATCGACGGCGCCTCCGAATGGCAGATCTTCCTGCAGATCGTCCTGCCGCAGCTCCGCCCGGCGCTGGCCACCTTCGGCATCCTGCATTTCATGGGCTCCTGGAATGCCTACCTGTGGCCGATGATCGTGCTGCAGAAGATCGAAGTGCGCACCCTGCCGATCATCCTGACCTGGTACAACTCGACCCATACCGGGCAGGGCGCGCTGGTCATGGCCGCCACGGTCATGATCATGGTCCCGATCCTGATCGTATTCATCAATTTCCAGCGTTGGATCGTCCAGGGTTTCACCATGAGCGGCTTCAAATGAGGCGATGAACAAACTGCTTGCCTGTCTCCTCCTGCTTTTCCTGCTACCTTTGTCCGGCTGTGCGGCCCATCCGGTGGAAGAACCGGATTGGGCGGGCGTGGAGGACTTCCTCTACCAGCTCCAGCGCGCCGATCCGGACCGGATCGGGGAGACCGCCTTCGACCTGGTCGTGGTCACGCTCGCCAGCGCCGGGAACTCTCCGGAGGTCATCCCGGCGCTCAAGAACAGCGCCGGCGGGCCCAAGATCGTCCTGTGCTACATGAGCATCGGCCAGACCGAAAACTACCGCTGGTACTGGGATCCTGATTGGATCGAAAACCCGCCCGCCTGGCTGGACCTGCCCGACGGCACCTGGGCCGGGGATTACTGGGTTCATTACTGGGATCCCGACTGGCAGCGCATCATCTACGGCACGCAGAACTCATATCTCGACCAGATCCTGGCGCTGGGCTTCGATGGCGTCTATCTGGACCGGGTGGATGCCTACTGGTACTACCAGGATCAGGGACGCGCTTCGGCCGCGCAGGAGATGGTCGATTTCATCCTCGATTTCACCGACTATGCCCGTCGCAGGCATCCCGGCTTCGGGGTTTTCCCGCAAAATGCCGAGGAACTGGGCGTCCTGGTTCCTGATTTCATGGCAGAAATGACCGGGATCGGCGTCGAGGATTTATACTATGGCTATCCGCGCGATCATGAAGCCAGTCCGGCAGACTGGACCGCCGGGCGCGAGGCGGTCCTCGACCAGTGGGTCGCCGCCGGCAAGCTGGTGTTGACCATCGACTACACCGCCCGCCCGGAGCAGATCGCGGATGCCTACTTCCGCTCGAATGCACGCGGCTACGTCCCCTACGTGACCGACCGTTCGCTGGGCCGCCTGCGCATCAACCCCGGTTTCGAACCGGACAAGGATCCAAGCCAATGGGTTTACTCCACCCCGGCACCATGAACCAGCCGGGATCGAAACCAGCTCCGTCCATCCCCGCTGAATGACGCTCCAGCGATGAACGGTTCCGGTCAACACACCATCGAAAAGTGAGGAACTTCCATGACCAAGATCACCTTCATCGGCGCCGGCAGCCTGGGCTTCACCGCCGGACTCGTCCGCGACATCCTGACCTTCCCGCTGCTCGCGGATGCCGAGATCGCCCTGATGGACATCAACGCCGAGCGGCTCGATTTCGCCCTCAAGTCCGTCCAGAAACTGATCGCCGCCGGAAACTATCCCGCCACGGTCAGCGCCACGCTCGACCGGGTCGAGGCGCTGCGCGGCGCGGACGTCGTCCTGACCACGATCCTCTCGGGCTCGACCGAGGTCTGGCGGCACGACATCGAGATCCCCAAGAAATACGGCGTCGACATCAACGTCGGCGATACGCGCGGCCCGTCCGGCATCTTCCGCTTCCTGCGCACCCTGCCGCCGATGATGGACATCGTGCGCGACATGGAAAAGGTCTGCCCGGACGCCGTGCTGCTCAACTACACCAACCCGATGGCCATGCTGTGCGGCGCCCTGCAGCGCCAGACGTACATCCCGGTCACCGGACTGTGCCATTCCGTCCAGGGCACGGCCATGATGCTGGCAGCCTGGATCGGGGCGCTCTACCCGGAGGTCGAGTACGTCTGCGCCGGGATCAACCACATGGCCTGGTACCTTAAGTACGAGGTCAACGGCCAGGACGCCTACCCGCAGATCCGCAAGGCGATCACCGGGAACCCGGACGTCTACAACGAGGAGCAGGTGCGCAACGAGATGTACCTGGCGCTCGGCTATTACGTGACCGAGTCGAGCGGGCACAACTCCGAGTACAACGCCTGGTTCCGCAAGCGCCCGGACCTGATCGAGAAATACTGCACGCACGGCACGGGCTGGAATCCCGGCGAGTACGCCTACATCCTGAAGGAATACCAGAACACCGAAGCCACCTGGAAGGACGGCGTGCGCGTCGAACTGGCCAAGGAGGTCACGCGCGGCGACCTGGCGCGCGGCCTGGAATATGCCGCCTACATCATCAACGCCCTGAAGGGCGGGGATCCGTTCAAGTTCAACGGCAACGTCCCGAACACCCACCTGATCACCAACCTGCCCGAGGGCGCCTGCGTCGAGGTGCCGGTCTACGTCGACAAGGGCGGCTTCCAGCCCGTCCACGTCGGCGCGCTGCCGCCCGAGTGCGCCCTGCTGACCGGGCTGTCCAGCGGCATCGAGGAACTGGCCATCACCGCCGCCCTGAGCGGCGACCCGACCCTGGTCTACCGCGCCATCTGCCACGACCCGCTGACCTCCGCGGTGCTCTCGCTGGCCGAGATCCGCCAGATGACCAACGAACTCTTCGCCCGGCACAAGGACTACCTGCCGCAGTTCAAGGTCCATAAAGCGTAGGAGCGCGGAACGGATGAAAACCGGACTGGTCCTGCTCGCCCTGTCCTTCACCCTGGCCGCCTGCCTCCCGGAGCCCGAAACGATGCCGCTCAACCCTGTACCTACTTCCCCGCCCCCGGCTGACAGCTGGTGGCAACCGGCCCCCGGCCTGACCTGGCAATGGCAGCTTGACGATGAAGTGGACACTTCCATCGAGGCCGAAGTCTACGACATCGACCTGTACGCCCCGCAGGCGGTCATCGACGAACTGCATGCCCGCGGGGTCAAGGTTATCTGCTACATTTCGGTCGGTTCCTGGGAGGACTGGCGCCCGGACGCGGACCGGTTCCCGGCGGAAGTGCTCGGCCGCGACTACGACGGCTGGCCAGGCGAGAAGTGGCTCGACATCCGCCGCATCGACCTGCTGGCGCCCATCATGCGTGCCCGGCTCGACCTGTGCCGGGCCAAGGGCTTCGATGGCGTGGAACCGGACAACATCGAGATCCATACCAACCGGACCGGTTTTCCGCTCACCTATGCCGATCAGCTTGCCTATGCCCGCTGGCTGGCGGACGAAGCCCACGCCCGCGGCCTGGCCATCGGCCTTAAAAACGCCCCCGACATGGTGGCGGATTCCCTGGCCTTTTTCGATTTCGCCATCACCGAGGACGCGTACTACTATGACTGGATCGGTGATCTGCTGCCCTTCATCGACGCCGGCAAGGCCGTCTTCGCCGCCGAGTACACCGACATGGACGTCGACTTTACCGCCGCCTGCGCCTGGGGCCGCCAGCACAAGGTCAGCTTCATCCGCAAGAACCGCATCCTGACCGCCTACCGCATCACCTGCCCGTAAAGGAATTCATGCCCGTCCCCCTGACCATCGGAAAACTGCGCGGCCTGCAGCAATGCACCTCGCCGCGCGGCACCTTCACCTGCCTGGCGCTCGACCACCGCCAGAATTTGCGCCGGGCCAATCCGGCCTTCAACGCTGACGCCGAACTGTCCCGCTTCAAGCTCGAAGTGACCGCCGGCCTGGCCGACCTGGCCACGGCCGTGCTGCTCGACCCGGAGGTCTCCGCTGCCCAGGCGGTCGCCGCCGGTGCCCTGCCGGGGGACACCGGCCTGGTCGTGGCGGTCGAATCGACCGGCTATGGGGGTTCGCCCACCGCACGCCAGTCCCAGATCCTGCCCGGCTGGAGCGTCGAGAAGGCCAAACGCATGGGCGCGGCGATGATCAAGCTGCTGGTCTATTACCATCCGGACTCGCCCACCGCGGCGGAGATCGAAGCCTTCGTCCGCCAGGTGGCTGCGGAGTGCACCCGCCTGGACCTGGGCCTGATGCTCGAGCCGCTGTCGTACGCCCTGGAGGCGGAGAAAAAGCTCACTTCTGCCGAAAAATTCCACGTGGTGTGCGAGACCGCCCGCCGGCTGGTCGTCCCCGGCGTGGAGGTCCTGAAAGCCGAGTTCCCGCTGGACACCGCTGAGGATCGAGAGGAATCAAAATGGGCCGAGGCCTGCGCGGCCATCTCCGCTGCCAGCCCGGCTCCCTGGATCGTACTGTCCGCGGCGGTCGACTTCGAGACCTACCTGCGCCAGGTGGAGATCGCCTGCCGGGCCGGGGCCTCCGGCTGCGCCGTCGGGCGCGCCGTCTGGCAGGAGGCGGTCCAGCTGGACGGACAGGCGCGCCTGGATTTCCTGCGCACCACCGGGCGCGAGCGCCTGGGCAGGCTGGCGGAAGTTTGCCGCCAGCGCGGACGGCCGGTGACGGATTTTTACAGCACTACAGTTCCATTTGACTGGTATCAAACCTACTGATCTCCCAAAGAAACCATGAAAAAGATCTGGCCCTTCAGTTTCTACTTTCTCTACTACGCCGCCTTCGCCTGTTACATGCCTTATCTCGTCCTCTATTACCGGCAGATCGGCTTCAGCGGAACGCAGATCGGCGTGCTGACCGCCATCTCCCCGCTGGTCGGGCTGGTGGCGACGCCCCTGTTGACCGGGTATGCCGACGCGACCCGCCGCTACCGGCTGATCATGAGCCTGTCCCTGGCGGGCTGCGCCGTCCTGCTGGCCTTCCTGCCGACCATTCGTACGCTGCTGCCGATGCTCCTGTTCCTGTTCGCCTATACCGTCCTCGGCGCGCCGATCTCCTCCCTGGCCGACAACGCCACCATGTCCATGCTCGGCGAGCAGAGGGAGAAGTATGGGCGCATCCGCCTGGGCGGGACCCTCGGCTGGGCGGCCGCAGCCACCGTCGCCGGCCTGGTGATCGATCGCTTCGGCCTGCAGGCCTCCTTCTGGTGCGCCTCGGGCATGTTCCTGCTGGGCCTGCTCATCAGCCAGGGATTCGTCTTCGGGCAATCCGGGCCAAAAGCATCCATCCGCAGCGGGATCAAAACGCTGCTGACCGACCGCAACTGGGTGCTGGTCCTGTTCCTCGCCCTGGTGACCGGGATCGGCTTCGCCACCCTGAACAACTATTTCACGCTGTACCTGGAGCAGGCCGGCATTGCCCGCTCCTGGATGGGCGTTGCCCTGACCGTGGCAACGGTCGCCGAGATCCCGGTCATGTTCTTCTCCAACCGCCTGCTGCAGCGCTTCCAGGCGCGCGGCCTGCTGATCCTGGCCCTGGCGGTCTTCAGCCTGCGCTTTTTCCTGTACGCCATCTCGCAGGACCTGGTCGTCATCCTGATCTTCCAGGTGATCAACGCACTGGCCTTCCCGGTCTACATGGTTGGGGCGGTCTCCTTTGCCTTCACCAACGCCCCGCCCGGCCTGGGCGCCACCGCCCAGGGCGTGATGGGCATGATGACCTTCGGGATCGGCTCCGCGGCCGGCGGACTGATCGGCGGCCTGCTGCTGGGCTTCATGTCCGTTCGGGACATGTATGCCATCGTCAGCGGGGTCCTGCTGTTCAGCCTGCTCATTTACCTGCTGCTGCAAAGGCGCTCGGCACCAGCTGACGTCCATGGATAAACAATTCGACCTGCTCGTCGCCGGGGAGATCAACCCCGACCTCATCCTGAGCGGTGACGTGAACCCGGTCTTCGGGCAGGTCGAAAAACTGGTCGATGCCGCGGTCCTGGCGATCGGCTCCTCCTCGGCGATCTTCGCCTGCGGGGCGGCCCGCCTGGGATTGAAGGTCGCCTTCATCGGCGTCTGCGGCGAGGACCTGTTCGGCCGTTTCATGCGCGAGTCCCTGGCCGGGCGCGGCGTGGACGTATCGGCGGTGATCGTCGATCCGGGGCAGCAGACCGGGCTGAGCGTGATCCTGTCGCGTGGCGGGGACCGGGCCATCCTGACGCATGCCGGGGCGCTGGCCGCCCTGCGGGCCGAACAGGTGACGGACGACCTGTTGCGACAATCCCGCCACCTGCACGTGGCCAGTTACTTCCTGCAGACCGCCCTGCGGCCCGGCCTGCCGGACCTGTTCCGCCGCGCCCACGGCCTGGGGTTGAGCACTTCGCTGGATACCAACTGGGATCCCGCCGGGGAGTGGTGCGGCTTGAACGAGCTCCTTTCCCTGACGGATGTTTTCCTGCCCAACGAGAACGAAGCCCTGGCGATCACCCGGGCCAACTCCGCCGGCGACGCCCTGCAGCGCCTGGGGAGCCTGGCCGGCACGGTGGCGGTCAAGCGCGGCCGCGAGGGCGCCCTGGGCTGCCGGGGCGAACAGATGGCCTCCGCTCCGGCCATGCAGGTCGAGGTGGTCGACACGATCGGCGCCGGGGATACCTTTGACGCCGGCTTCCTCACCGGCTGGCTGAACGGCTGGCGACTGGACAAGTGCCTGCGCCTGGGCGTGGCCTGTGGATCGCTCTCCACCCGCCGGGCCGGGGGCACCACCGCCCAGCCCACGCTGGAGGAAGCCCTGCAGCATGTCTGACCGGCTTTCCGCGCTGCTCCAGGCGCACAAACAGGGGGAACGGTGCGGCATCGCTTCCATCTGTTCCGCCCATCCCTTCGTCCTGCAGACCGCCCTGCGCCACGCCGCCCGGACGGGAAAGCTGCTGCTGGTCGAATCGACCTGCAACCAGGTCAACCAGTTCGGCGGGTACACCGGCCAGACCCCGGCGGCGTTCGCCGCCTGGCTGCGTTCGCTGGCGGCGGAGAATGGACAGCCGCAGGATCGGCTGATCCTGGGCGGCGACCACCTGGGCCCCTCCGTCTGGCAGGCCGAGCCGGCCGAAGTGGCGCTGGCCAAGGCCGGAGACCTGGTCCAGGCCTGCGTGCGCGCCGGATATGCCAAGATCCACCTGGACGCCAGCATGCACCTCGGCGGGGACAACCCCTCCGCCCCGCTGCCGGCCGGACTCGTCGCCCGCCGCGCCGCCGGGCTGGCCCGCCTGGCCGAAGCCGCGGCAGATCCGCAAGCGCCGCCCCGCTACGTGATCGGGAGCGAGGTGCCGGTCCCCGGAGGGGCGCAGGAACACGAAACCGGCATACAGGTCACGACGCCGGCAAGCGTGAGCGAGATGCTCGCCGCCCACCGGGAAGCCTTCCTCGGCCTGGGATTGGAGGCAGCCTGGGAGCGGGTGCTGGCGGTGGTCGTCCAGCCGGGGGTCGAGTTCGGGGACGATTTCGTGCTCGAATACCAACCGGAGGCTGCGGCGGGACTGAGCCGTTTCATTCAGAGGACCCCCTATGTTTACGAGGCGCACTCCACCGATTACCAGCCGCCTGAGGCATTGAAAGCGCTGGTGCGCGATCATTTTGCCGTGCTCAAGGTCGGGCCGGCGCTGACGTATGCCTACCGCAAGGCGGTCTTTGCCCTGGAAGCGATCGAAGCCGAACTCGTCCCCGAAGAGCGGCGCTCGCACCTGCCGGCAGTGCTCGACCGGGCCATGCAGGCTGACCCGCAGCACTGGCAGAAGCATTACCATGGCAATACAGAGGAAGTGGCCCGCAAACGCCTGTACAGCCGGAGCGACCGGCTGCGCTACTACTGGCCGGACCCGCAGGTGCAGGCGGCTTTCGCCCGGCTGATGGAAAACCTGGGCAGCGGTCCGCTGCCGGCGGATCCGGTCCGGAAGCATGCCGCCCGATCCGCCAACCCCGGGAAAAACACTGCCTTACAGATCCTGGCGCAGGGTGTGGAACAGGTCCTGGACAATTACGCCTTCGCCTGCCGGGGATGACCGGCAAGGAACCGGGAAGCGAAAACATAACCGCCTTTCCTGCAGGAAAGGCGGTTGCACTTCTCAGACCTGTCATGGACAGACATGCGTGATCGGGCAGGGCGTACGGGTCGGTCCGCTGCCGGAGAGCGGTGCGCTTTGGGTGATCCCGGCGGGAAGCGGCGGAACGCTCTCCACCGGCAGACTGTCCAGTTCGCCGGTCAGCCGGCCCAGCTCCGCCCAGACCCAACAGCGCAGGCCTTCGCCCGCCCGGACAACCAGCCACTCACTGTTCGGGCTGCGGGCCTCGACCGGCACGGCGACCGCGGCCGGGAGATGGGTCAGCACCGGGAAGTCCGTCGCCGGCCCGGCGCGGCAGTTGAGGCTCTGCATAGGCGTAAATCCAGCAGGAGACACGGCTGTGGGCGTCGGGGTCACATCCGGAACCGCAGGCTCGCTAGGTTCGGAGATAGGCAGTGTGAATGTATCGGTCAGCCAGGCAAGCGGATCGAGCCCGGAGCAAGCCGGATCAAAAACCGTCACGCTGACCGGATTGCTCGGCGCCTCGCCGGCGGTGTTGTAAGCGGCGACCACGTAGGTCAGCAAGCCGGACTGTCCGGGATCGACATATTCCAGCAGGACATTCTGGTCATTAGCCTGCAGGCTAGCAATGCGCTCCAGATCGCTTACGCCGGGGACTGCCCGGTAGATAAAGAAACCTTCTTCATCGATAGACTGATCTTGTACATATAAGTGCATCTCGCACTGGCGGGTTTCGATTTCCAGAAGGGGAGCAGTTGGTAAAGAAACATTCTGCCCAACATGACTCTGGAACCAGAAGGAATACTTGTTTGGCAGGGTGGTATTCACAAAACGGGTGGGGGATGTATACCATGAACTAATGTTGCAACCTTGGATCGGTCCAAGTTCACTTAACCCATTTTCGCAGTGGCTGGATGCTTCTCCTAACCCAGAAATAAACCGATCAACCCATTCAGATTGAGAAAAACCAAAATACCGAAGGAACGGATCATGCGAAGCAGTGGGACCAGTATTTGGTAGCCCCCCAGGAACCACACCGAAAACAAACACCCTGACCAGGCTGGAGCTTGCGGTCAATCCATTCGTCCAGTGCAGGCGTGCCAGCAGGACATGCACTCCGACCCTATCCGGGGTCCAAAAGATGGAAGCCGTGTCCGGGTCTGACAGCGCGGAAAGCGGTACCTCTTCGACCAGCACCCCATCGATCCAGAATTCGACCGCCTGCATCCGCTGGACATCCCCCGACAGGCCGACCTCGATGCGGATCGTCTCGTCCAAGGCCAGACTGTTGCCATCCAGCGGGGTCAGAAAGAAGACCGCCGTGTCCGGTATTTCGGGGGGGAGCTGTTCCTCCACGGGTGGCACGGCGGCGATCAGCGCGACCGCCCCGGCGGCAATGCCGCCAGCGATCAAAGCGGAAATCAGCACTCGAATCAAGGTGACCTTCACGCTGCCTCTCTGAATACCATTATAGGATCGGGCAGGGGAAAGTCAATCAATAAAACGGTGCGCTGGATCAGCGCACCGTGTGAAGCTCAGTCCATGTAGCCCCAGCACTCGTAGACCTCGCCCTGCGGGCTTTCCACCTGCACCGGATAGCTGTCACTGAGGAGGTGGTAACCGCCCATCCGGTCGCGCACCTGGGCGAGCGCCCGGTCGGCCCATAAACGGGCCAGGGTGAAGGCGCGCCAGTTTGTATCCGCTTCCCCCGCATACGGGTCGTAGATCCGGCAGGCCAGCGCCGCCCCGACCCCATCGCGCAGGCTGGCCGGCAGGGAATCGTCCTGGTAGGCAACCACCAGCGCCGGGACCGAGTCGACCGAGAGCGAGGCCAGGTAACCCACATCCAGGTCCTGGCCGGCCGCGGCGCGCTCGAGGTTGCGCCGGGCGATGAAACCGTCCACGTTGACCAGGGCCAGGCTGGCGCCGAAACCGATCGCGGCCAGCAGGGCGAACAGGGCGAAGCGGCGCTCCTTGCGCAACAGTTCCAGGATGACCAGGGCGGCCAGCAGTGCGCCGAGCCAGATCAGGAAGATGTGCGTGTACGTGCGCAGCCGGGAAAAACCGTAGGCGGCCTCATAGAGCATCAGGCGCTGGAAAGCCGAAACGAGCATCACGCCGACCAGGGCCAGCATCCCCAGGCCGAGACCGGAGAAGACGCGCCGCTGGACCGGTTCCGTCCGCCGGGTGATGCCGGAAAGCCCCAGGAAAAGCAGCAGGCTGAAGAAGGCCACCGTGACCAGTTCGCCGAAACCGCGCCGGGCGTATTCCGAATAGGTGTAGCCTTCGATGCCGATGTTGGTCTGCCCGCCAAAGAAATACTGGAACTGGATGAAGACGAAGGCGGCAAACAGCGCCACCACCGCCCCCAGCACCATGGCCGCTTCGGTGAAGCCCAGGAAGGGCGGCACCAGCGGCTTGTCGATGCCGGTCAGGGTTTCGGCGTTGCTCTTCTGGGCGGCATGCAGCAGGGTCCCCGCCAGCAGGTAGGCGAAGATCAGGATGTAGACCAGACGGAAGATGTATTCCGGCAGGTTCTCGAGGCGGAACAGCTTGACGAATTCCTGCAGCTTGTCCGCAAAGACCAGGTCCGCCGAGGAGAGCAGGGCGGCGAAGACCGCCACCACCGGCAGGGCGATCAACAGGCCGCGCAGCACCGCCCAGAAGCGCTTCCAACCGGACTTCCTGACCGGCTGGCCGTCGACCTCCGCCGGTTTGCGGTTCTCGAACAGGAATGACAGCGGCCGGCCGATCGCGCTTCCCACCAGGCGGGCGGCGTTGGCGACGTAATCCGCCAGGCTGTACAGCGTCCAGCGTCCGCCCAGATAGCTGGAGGCCAGCAGCGCCATCAGCACCAGCGGGAAGGCATAACCCAGGAACAGGCTGAGCGGTTCCCGACGCAGGAAGGTCATGACGGCAAAGAACAGGATCGGGATGAGCAGCAGCAGGCTCTTCCAGGCCGGGCGCAGGCCGTTCAACCCCAGCACCAGGAAGCCGCCCGCCAGACAGAGCACAACATAGAGTGCGAAGTTGATCCCCGGGGTGTGCTCCCAGAACAGGAAGTCGAACAGCCAGCCCAGGATAAGCACTATCCCCCAGAGCAGATTGGTCCGTTTCATAGCGATACTCCTCGAATGGATTTCAGCAAGTATGACGGCTGAAGCCTGCCAGGAACTGACGGCAGGCTCTCAAAAGCTCTCAGAAGCCCGGTCAGCATCGGTTAAAATGGCACTGGAGAGAAACGCCGATGAACTATCAGACCGGCGACTACCGGTCCGCATTGCAGGATTTCCGCACCGCCCGCCAGCAGGCCGCCCTGCAGGAGGTGCTGGCGCGCCTGACCGGGAAATCGACCCGCCTGCTCTCCTACGAAGAAGTGGCCCGCCTGCTCAGGCTCGGGGCCCGTTCCGACCGCGGCATCCAGCAGATCCCGGTCGAGGCCATCGTGGGCAGCGTGGGACGGTACACCGATTTTACCCGCACCTTCCTGCCGCGTCAGGATGCCGACCAGGAACGCTGGGCACGCGTCAAGGCCGCCACCGGGGGATCCCTGGGCGCCGGCATCCCGCCGATCGACGTGTACAAGGTTGGCGAGGTCTACTTCGTCCTGGACGGCAATCACCGCGTCTCGATCGCCCGTCAGCAGGGGATGAGTCACATCGACGCCAACGTGATCGAGGTGCAGACCGCCGTGCCGCTGACCCCCGACATCCAGCCGGACGACCTGATCGTCAAGGCCGAACATGCCGAATTCCTCGAACACACCCGCCTGGCGGCCCTGCGCCCCGATTCTGCCTTGGTATTGACCTCTCCCGGGGCCTACCGCATCCTGAAACAAAAGATCGATGCGCATCAGATCCTGCTCGAACAGGAGCTGGGCCGCACGGTTCCATACGACGAAGCGGTCATGACCTGGTTCGACCAGGTCTATTTGCCGGTGGTCAACGAGATCCGCGAACGCGGCCTGCTGCACTGGTTCCCGAAACGGACCGAGGCGGACCTTTTCCTCTGGGCAGCCGATCATCGCCAGGCGCTTGAGCACGAACTGGGCTGGGCGGTGCGGCCCGAAGCAGCCGTCACCGACCTGGCCGTTCACGAAAACAGCCGGGCGGAGCACCAGGAGCAGGCCGTCGGCGCATGGCGGGCAGCCCGCATGGTCAACCGCTACACCGAGCACCTGTTCCACGACATCCTGCTGCCGTTGAGCGGCACGCAGGAAAGCTGGACCGGTCTCGACCAGGCCTTGATGATCGCCGGCCGCGAAGACGCCCAGCTGATCTGCCTGCACCTGGTCGACTCGGACAAGGCGCGCACCGGCCCGAAGGTCGAGGCGATGCGCGGGCGCTTCCTGGAAACCTGTGAAAAGGCGGGGGTGCGCGGCACGTTCCAGGTCGAACGCGGCGATATCGGCGATCGCATCGTCGAACGGGCGCTGCTGACCGACCTGGTCGTGCTGCAGACCGCCCACCCGCCTGCCGCCGGGCTGCCGGGATTCGGTTCCGGGCTGCGCGACATCCTGCACCGCATCGCCCGCCCGGTGCTGTCCGTGCCCTGCTGTAAACACAGCCCGCTTGACAAGGCCCTGCTGGCCTTCGATGGCAGCCCGAAAGCCAAGGAGGCCCTCTTCGTGGCCGCCTACCTGGCCGAGCAATGGCTGATCGAACTGACCGTCATGGCCGTCACCGACGGCGACCGCGTCCCGCCCGGTGTGCTCGACTACGCCCGCGAATACCTGGAGCTGCACGAGATCCAGGCCGAGTACATCCTGGCGGAAGGCCCGATCGGCGTGCTCCATGACACGATGGACGAACGCGACATCAACCTGCTGATCATGGGCGGGTACAGCGTCTCGGTCCTCGATGAGATCATGAAGGGCAGTGCGGTCAACGTCATGCTGCGTGAGCGGCACAGCCCAATTTTCATCTGCAGGTGAACTCATGCGCGAACAGCACCGCCGGACGATCGACCGACTCCTTCCCCATTTCCAAGCCGACCCGGCCTGCCTGGCCCTGCTGGTGGGCGGTTCGATCGCCCGCGGCTGGGAGCGGGACGATTCCGACGTGGACATCCTGATCGTGGTCAGCGACGAAGACTATACGCTGCGGCTGCAGGAAAACCGGCTGCACTTCTTCTCCATGGAATTCAGCGATTATCCCGGCGGTTACGTGGACGGGAAATTCCTCAGCCGGGGTTTCCTGGAGGAGGCCGCCGACCACGGCAGCGAGCCGGCCCGAGCCGCCTTCCAGGGGGTTCTGCCGGTCTGGTCGCGCTTTCCCGGCCTGGAAGAGCTGCTGGCGCGCATCCCGGTCTACCCGGAAGCGCAGCGCGGCGAACGCCTGCAGTCCTTCCTGGCCCAGGTGCTGGCCATGCAGTGGTACGTCGGCGAGGCCGAAAAACGCGGCGACCCCTACCTGCTGGCCAAGATGAGCGCCGACCTGGTCCTGTACGGCGGCAGACTGATCCTGGCGTACAACCGCATCCTGTTCCCCTTCCACAAGTGGTTCCTGACCGAGTTGCGCAACGCACCGGAAAAGCCGGAGGGACTGGTCGAACTGGCCGAAGAGCTGGCTGCCCATCCGTCCAAGGCCGGTGCCGACCGCTTCACGCAGTGCCTGCTGGATTTCCATGCGTGGGAGCTACCGCCGGAAGGCTGGCCGACCCGCTTCATGCAGGATACGGAGTGGACCTGGCGGCACGGCTGGGCGCTGATCGGGGAGTGTTAATCCCCCCATTGACATCCGAATTGTTGTATGCGATACTTCAGGCAGCAGGGGGTGCCTCCACATCTGCCATCCTTACAGAAGAGGAGGTGGTGCCCAAGATGGATAGTAGTTTGAAACGAAGCGCTGTGGCATCCCTCCTCGCTCTGCGGTAAGACAGCAGAACGACTAGGTGCCACAGCGCGCACAGACAGGCCGCCCATCCGGGCGGCCTGTCGCTTTTCGGGGGAACGCCTCCCGCTAAAGTCCCACTTGCCGGTTTGTTCAACCTGGCGTAAGATTTCACTCACCAATGAGTAACTTTTCCCCGCACCGTACCGAATCGAAACGTTACGAAGTGCTGGCCACCGGGCATGTCGTCCCGGAAGCCAGCCGCTGCGTCCAGTGCGGGATCTGCATGTTCAACTGCCCGATCGGCATCGACGTGCGCCGGCATGCCTGGCTGGGCAGGCACGTGGAGGATTCCTACTGCCTGACCTGCGGCGAGTGCGTCCGGCGTTGCCCGCGCGGCGTGCTGCGTTTCGAGCGCACGGAATTGTTCCAGCGGGGGGACGAATGACCCATTATGTCATCGTCGGGACCGGCGTGGCAGGCATCACGGCTGCAGCCAGCCTGCGCAGCCTGGAACCGGGCAGCGAGATCACCCTGGTCGGCGAGGACCCGCACGGCTTCTACTCCCGCCCCGGCCTGGCCTATTATCTGACCGACGAGATCCCCGAAAAACAGCTCTCCATCTACAACAAGAAGGACTGGCAGACCCTCAAGCTGCGCTACGTCCGCGCCCGGGCGACCCGGCTCGACCCGGCCAGCCGGCGCCTGGAATTGGGCAGCGCCGGCGCGCTGAGCTACGACCGGCTGCTGCTTGCGACCGGTTCCCGGGCCGTGCCCCTGCCGGTCCCGGGGGCGGAGTTGCAGGGCGTGGTCAGCCTCGACGATCTCGAGGATGCCCGTCGCATCCTGGCCCTGGCCCGGCGCGCCCGGACCGCGGTGGTCATCGGCGGCGGCGTGATCGCGGTCGAACTGCTCGAAGGCCTGCTGCAGCGCGGCGTCGAGGTGCACTACTTCCTGCGCGGGGAGCGCTACTGGCCGGGCGTCCTGGAGGAAAAGGAATCGCGCCTGATCGAACGCCGCCTGGCCGAGCATGGCGCCCGTCTGCATTTCCACACACAGGCAGCCGAGATCCTCGGGCGGGGCGGGAAGGTGAACGCGGTCCTGACCCGCAACGGGGAAAGGCTGCGCTGCGACCTGGTGGCGGCCGGCATCGGCGTCCAGCCGCGCATGGACCTGGCCCGCGCCGCCGGGATCGCCACCGACCGGGGCATCCTGACCGACCAGTATCTGCAGACCAACGCGGCCAATGTCTTCGCGGCCGGGGATTGCGCCCAGGTGCTCGATCCCGTTACGGGCAATGCCTCCCTGGATACGCTCTGGCACCCGGCCCGCATGCAGGGCCTGGCCGCGGCGCGCAACATGGCCGGGCAGCAGCTGCCCTTCCGGCCCGGTCCGGCGGTGAACGTGCTGCGCCTGGCAGGCGTGATGACCACCATCGCCGGAGCCGTCGCCAGCGGCCGGGACGAAGATCTGGTCAACGTGGCGCGCGGTTCGAGCGAAACCTGGCGGCAGCTGCCCAATTCGATCGCCATGGAGATCAGTTCGGACGTGAGCATTCTGCGCTTGATGGTCGGGGAAGATGCGCTGCTCGGGGCGGTGGTGATGGGCGAACAAAAGCTCTCCCTGCCCCTGCAGGAACTGATTTCCGCCCGGGTCGACATTGCCCCGGTGCGCACGAAACTGCTGCAGGCCGGGAAGCGGCTGGGCGATGTGGTCCTGGACCTGTGGTCAGACTGGAAGGCGGCGGGAGGCGGACATGAAACACAGCAATAAGGAGCTCTGGCTGGCCCTGCTGGCCATCTTTTTGATCACGGCAGTCTACACCCTGGTGGTCTTTATCACCCGTGCGATCCCGCCAGCCGGCGAGCTGTTCGGGCACCTGATCGGCGTGCTCGGCTTTGTCCTGATGCTGATGACCGAGGTGCTCTACTCGATCCGCAAGCGCAGCCGCAGCGCCCGCTGGGGGCGCATGTCCTCCTGGCTGCAATTCCACATCTTCACCGGCCTGGTCGGACCCTACCTGGTGCTGCTGCACAGCTCGTGGAAATTCAACGGGCTGGCCGGGGCGACCACCCTGCTGACCGCCATCATCGTGGTCAGCGGCTTCATCGGCCGGTACATTTACACGCGCATCCCGCGCAACCTGGACGGCATCGAACAGGAGTCCCCGCTCGGCGGGGTCCAGGCGGCCGCCCTGGTCCGGGCGCGCCGCCTGCTCGCCATCTGGCATACCGTCCATATCCCGATCGGGGTGGCACTCTTCGCCTCGGCATTCATCCACATTGGCGCAGCCCTGTACTACGCCACGCTGCTGCGGTAGGGAATCATGAAACGTGAACGCTTGGGTTGTTTGACGGGCAGCGGCATCATCGCCGGGATCCTGACCGTGTTGATCGTCACCGGCATCGGCCTGGCCAAAGGCGGCGGGCTCTTCAGCCCGGGCGCCCTGAATGCCCAGGCCGGACAGGTCCTCGGCGGGGTCAGTGCGCATGCGGAAACCGGAGGCGAGTGCCGGCTCTGCCACGCCGCCTTCTGGAGCGTGGAGCGTATGTCCGACCGCTGCGTCGACTGCCATACGGACATCCCCTTCCAGCGGTTCGACCCGCAAAGCCTGCATGGCATCCTGTTCGAGGTCAACCCCGGCCTCGCCTGCCGCGCCTGTCATCCCGAGCACCGCGGCGCCTTCGCCGCGCTGACCGACATGAGCCTGGTGGATTTCCCCCACGAACGGGTCGGCTTCTCCCTGGCCGGCCATCCGCGCCTAACGGATGGCGCCCCCTTCGGCTGCAACGATTGCCACCTCCAGAACTATACCCAGTTCGACCAGGCCGTCTGCCTGGACTGCCACGACCGGGACGACGCGCTCTTCACCACGGCCCACAGCCTGGAGTTCGGGAACGACTGCCTGGCCTGCCACGACGGGGTGGACAGGTACGGGGACGATTTCGACCACAACCGCTTCCCCTTCCCGTTGACCGGCCGGCACGTTGGCGCACCCTGCTCCGGCTGCCACCTGGATGCGCGCAGCATCCCGGACCTGCAGTCCGCGCCGCAGGACTGCTTTTCCTGTCATGGGGACCAGGATCCGCACCAGGGCCGCTACGGCAACGATTGCGGCGCATGCCACACGACGCTGGGCTGGAGCCCGGCCTCCTTCGACCACAACCTGTCCGTCTTCAAGCTGGAGGGTCTGCATGCCCAGGTGGACTGCGAAGGCTGCCACGTCAACCGCGTCTTCGTGGGCACCCCGACCGATTGCTACTCCTGCCATGCCGCGGACGACGAGCATGACGGGCGCTATGGGACCAACTGCGCCGCCTGCCACACCCCGGCCGGCTGGCTCCCGGCCACGGTCGATCACAACCTGTTCGCCTTCAAGCTCGAAGGGCGGCATGTGAACGTTGCCTGTGAGAGCTGCCACATCAACAATGTCTTCCAGGGCACGCCCACGACTTGCTACGCCTGCCACGCCGGCGATGACGAGCATGCCGGCAGCTTCGGCACAGGTTGTGGAGCCTGCCATACCGTCAACGGCTGGCTGCCGGCCTCCTTCGACCACAGCAGGTTCCCGCTGACCAACGGACATGCCGGCCTGCCCTGCACGCGCTGCCATACCGTGCCCGGAATCTATACCGGCCTGTCCAGCGCCTGCGCGAACTGCCACGCCGACCCGGCCTTCCACGCCGGCCTGTTCAGCAGCAACTGTGCCCAGTGCCACAACACCCGGAACTGGTCGGCCAGCTACAATGGCCCGCACCCGAACACCTGCGATGGGCAGTGCATCGGGCACGAGGGCGCCGGCTGCCGCGACTGTCACACTGCCAACCTCAACACCGCCACCTGCACGCGCTGTCATGACAGCAACAACCCCGGGGATGATTGAGGGTTGCCAGGCCGGCAGGACCAGCGCTGAAAAAATCAAATCAGAAGACCGGATCCGGGAGGCCAGTCGCCTCCCGGGTTGACATGCGTGGACAATCCCACTATACTCAACACATGAAGATATGCTCAACTATTAGGACTAAATCATGACACTGCCTCCCGCCCTTGACGAACATACCGCCGCCCATGTAGCCGAGTTGTTCCGCTCCTTCAGCGACACCAGCCGGGTGCGCATCCTCTCGGCCCTGACCACCCAGGAGCTGAACGTCGGCGTCCTGGCCGCGCTGGTCGGGATCAGTGAATCGGCCGTCTCCCATCACATGCGCGGCCTGCGCCAGATGGGGCTGGTCAAGGCGCGCCGGGAGGGCAAGGAAGTCTACTACCACATCGAGGACGAGCACATCATCACCCTTTTCAACCAGGGAGTGAAACACGTCCAGAATGGCTAGAGCCGGCCCGTCCCGCCTTCCCCTCTGGATGGCCCTGCTCCTGGCGGTCTGCCTGTGCGCCCTGGCCGTGCACCTGTACGCCGAAAGCCTGGGCGCCTTCTCCCTTTCCCTGGAAATATCCCTGGCCGAATCCGGCGGCCATTTCGATGATCATTTCCTGCCTGTCTCGTTCGAGATCGCAGCGTTGGTTCTGCTGTTGACCCTCACCGTCCCGGCAGGCAGGCTCTACCGGATCAAGACCGGCCTCTCCCCGCTGCTGCCTCCACCGAATCGCTAAATCCATAGCGGCTGTCGCCAGCGTTTTCGCGGCGACATTCCGACGGCCGTTCCACCCGCCCCGCCCGGGCGGGCTATCTTTCTTTTGGAGTACACCATGCAACCCAGCACCGAGAACAATCCCATCCAGCTCACCGCCGAAACCGGCCTGACCGAAACGGAAGTCCTGCAAAGGCGCGGCCAGTTTGGCGAGAACCGCCTGCCGGCCGAGAAGACCACCTCGCCCTGGAGCATCCTGCTCAGCCAGGTCAAGAGCCCGCTGGTCTACATCATCCTGGTCGCCGCCCTGGTTTCCCTGGTCGCGCGCGAATACAGCGATTTCGCCATCATCATGGCCGTGGTCGTCATCGACGTCATCCTGGGCTTTGTCCAGGAGTTCCAGGCCCAGAAGACCTACACCGCCTTGAAAGGCCTGCTCAAACCGACCACCACCGTGATCCGCGACGGCGAGCGCCGGGAGGTCGAGGTGTGGGAACTGGTCCCCGGCGACCTGGTCATCTTGAACGCCGGCGAGAAGGTTCCCGGCGATGGGCGGGTGCTGGAGAGCACCAAGCTGGCCCTGGATGAGGCCATCCTGACCGGCGAAAGCGAACCGGTCAACAAGGCCGCCGGGGAGAACGGCTTCATGGGCACCACCGTCCTGACCGGGCGAGGGCTGATGCAGGTCATGGCCACCGGTCCGGGCACCGAACTCGGCAAGATCGCCACCAGCCTTTCGGAACACATCGAAGAAGACACGCCCCTGCAGAAGCGCCTGAAGGCTTTCAGCAAGACCCTGACCTTCATCGTCATCGGCTTTACGCTGGCGATCCTGGTCACCGGCCTGCTCATGGGCGGCGGCTTCCTGGACATGCTGCGCACGTCCATCATCCTGGCCATCGCCGCGGTCCCCGAAGGCCTGCTGATCGCCGTGACCGTCATCCTGGTGCTCGGGATGCGCAAGATCTTCAAGCGCAACGGCCTGGTCAAGCGCCTGCTGGCGGTCGAAACGCTCGGCTCGGTGACGGTCATCTGCACCGACAAGACCGGGACCCTGACCGAAGGCCGCATGCGCGTTTCCCGCTCCGAGATCCTGGACGATGAACGCTCCCTGCAAACCATGGTGCTGTGCAACGACCTGGAAGGCCCGGTGGACATCGCCCTGTGGGAACATGCCCGCCAGCTGCTGAACGGCGACCCGCAGGGATTGGTCGACCAGTCGAAGCGCCTGGAAGTGGAACTCTTCACCAGCGAGACCAAGTACATGATCACCGCCATCACCGGCAACATCTTCCAGGGGCAAGAATATAATTTCCTCAAGGGCGCCCCGGAGATCGTGATGGGCATGTGCCAGATCTCTCCTGAGGAGAAAGCCCGCTTCCTGGCGCTGGTGGACCAGTGGGCCGGCGAGGGGCTGCGCATGATCGGCCTGGCCTACCGCTCGCTCGGCAAGCTGGACGATACCAGCGGCTACACCTGGGTCGGCCTGGTCGGGATGGAGGACCCGGTCCGCGACGGGGTGGTCGAGGCGGTGCGCGTGGCCCATCAGGCCGGTATCGAGGTCAAGATGATCACCGGCGACTACCGCATGACTGCTGAACACATCGCCCGCAGCATCGGCTTGATGAAGGACGGCGACTTGAGTATGGAAGGCCCTGAAGTGGCCGCCCTGAGCGACGAGCAGCTCCAGGAGAGGGTGAAGCATACTTCCGTCTTCGCCCGCATCCGCCCGCAGGACAAGTTCCGCATTGTCAAAGCTCTGCAGGCCAACGGCGAGATCACCGCCATGATCGGCGACGGGGTCAACGACGCCCCGGCCCTGCAGCGGGCCAACATCGGCGTGGTGGTCGGCAGCGCTACGGATGTGGCCAAGGAGACCGCCGACCTGATCCTGCTCGACAACAACTTCCGCACCATCGTGGCGGCCATCGAGGAGGGACGCATCATCTTCCAGAACATCCGCAAGGTGGTGGCCTATGTTCTCTCCAATTCATTTGCCGAGGTGCTGACCATCTTCATCGCCATGCTGCTGGGCTGGCCGGCCCCGTTGATCGTGTCCCAGATCCTGTGGATCCACCTGATCTGCGATGGCCCGTCCGACATCGTCCTGGGCTTCGAACCGAAGGAATACGGCATCATGAACGAAAAACCCAGATCGCTCAAGGAGCCCATCTTAAACCATCTGGGCCTGTCCCTGATCGGCGTGATCAGCACGGCAAGCGCCACCGCGGTCCTGTTTCTCTTCCACCATCTTTACTCGGTACAGGGCAACCCCATCGAAGGCCGCAGCATCGTCTTTGCCTCGTTCGCGGTGAACTCGATGGTGTACATCTTCGCCTATCGCAGCTTGCGCCAGCCGCTCTTCCGCATGAACAAGCTGACCGCCAACCTGCCGCTGGTCTGGGCCGTTCTGACCGGACTGGCCATGGCCATCCTGCCCTTCCTGGTCCCGGGCCTGCGCACTTTACTCGGCCTCGTCCCGCTGACTTTCGGTGAGTGGTTGGAAGTAGCCGGAATCGCCCTGGGTCTGCTGGTGGTGGTCGAACTGGGCAAATGGATCAGTAACAAAATCCACAGGAATGACTAACCAGAGATAAAATGATCTCTCCGTGCAAGGCACTCAATTCCACTGGAACAGCGCTTGGCAGGAAGGTCATCGACGGAGAAGAACACATTAGAACTCGAGGAAAGCATGCGACAAAAGCTATTCAATACTTCGTTGGGACAGAGTCATACCGAAGACGATCGTTATCACCTCATGCATGATCCCCACAAGCAGGCCTCCGGCCTGTCGGATATCATCCTGGGCGGGCAGGACGGCCTGGTCAACGTCCTGGGCGTCATCCTGGGCGTGGCGGCAGCCACCAGCGACCCGCGCATCGTGCTGGTCGCCGGGCTGGCGGCCACGTTCGCCGAGTCGGTCTCGATGGGCGCGGTCGCCTACACCTCCACCCTGGCGGATGCCGATTTCTACGAAGCCGAACGGGCGCGCGAGTTCCGCCACATCAACGAAATTCCACGCCTGGAGAAGAACGAGGTGCGCGAGATCTACTCCAAAAAGGGATTTGAGGGCGAATTACTGGACCGCATCGTCGAGACGATCACCGCCAACGAGGACGTCTGGGTGGCGGTCATGATGAGCGAGGAACACCAGCTTTCCCCCACCGACCGGAAAACAGCGATCAAGTCGGCGCTGGTGGTCGGTTTCTCGGCCGTGGTCGGCTCGCTGATCCCGCTGGCCCCCTTCGCCTTCCTGCCGGTGGCGCACAGCATGTGGGTGGCGGTGCTGGTCACCGCGCTGGTGCTCTTCGCCGCGGGCGCGTACAAGGCCCGCAGCACGGTCGGCCACCCCGGCAAGAGCGGCCTGGAAATGGCCGTGATCGGCACGCTCAGCGCGCTGGTCGGATACGCCGTGGGTGTCCTGTTCAAAATTACTCCGTCGGTTGGATGAAAGCGAGGTGATATGAGCCGCCTGGCCGTTCTCTTCCTGATGATCGCCGCCCCCGCCCTGTCGCTCTGCCTGGCGCTGCTGGGGCTTGAAACGCTGGCGAGCAATTCCCTGGGCTGGTTCCTGCTGGTCCTGGGTGTCGCCTACCCGGCCGGCGCGGTGATCTACTCCTTCATCCGCCGCGAACCGTTCTGGAGGTCCGCCGGCGGGAGGCCGGCCGTGGCCGAGGAGAAAGGCGACCGTTCCTTCTGGCTGATCCTGCCCGGTTTCCTGGCCGCCTTCTTCACTCCGCCGCTGGAATGGTTCTGCCTCCCGGAACGCCTGCCGCGCGGCCCGGGGATGCAGATCGCCGGCTGGATCCTGATCGCGGCCGCGCTGCTGCTGCGCGTCTGGGCGCGGGTGCACATCCGCGGCCTGTACTCCGGGCACGTCGAGGTCCAGGAGCAGCACCAGCTCGTGCGCAGCGGACCGTACCGGTTCATCCGCCACCCCGGGTATGCCGGCTTGCTGCTGCTGGCCCTGGGCGTGGCGGTCGGATACGCCAGTTGGATCGGCCTGGCCGCCATCCCGCTGCTCCTGCTTCCCGGCCTGACGTACCGCATACGGGTCGAGGAGCGTTTACTGATCGAGCAGTTCGGAGAGGCATACCGGGAGTACGCGCGCAAGACCAGGGCGTTGATCCCCGGGATCTGGTAGGAGGCCAGGAGATGCGCAAGCAACAAACCAGCCTGACTGCGGCGGGGATCGCCGTCGCCCGCGCCATCGAGAGCGAGAAGCCGGAGGGGGAACGCATCTGCAACGACCCGTTTGCCCGCCGCCTCGCCCCCGGCTGGCTGTATACCCTGACAGCCGTGTACGATAAACTGGGTCTGACCGAACGGCGCGGGCCCGGGGTGATGGGGTATCTGGCGGCCCGCGAGCGCTACATCGATGACGTCCTGCAGGGATTTTTGGGCAGGGGTATGCAGCAACTGGTCATCCTCGGGGCCGGATACGACGCGCGCGCCTACCGCTTCCACGAATTGAGCCGAGTCAGGGTCTTCGAAGTGGATCACCCGGCCACTCAGGCGGATAAACGTGCCAGGATGCAGGCGCTGTTGGGATCCCTCCCGACAAATGTGAGCTATGTGTCGGTGGATTTCAATACCCAGGCCCTCGGGGAGCGCCTGGCAGAATCGGGGTATGATCCAGGGCTGAAAACGCTGTTCATCTGGCAGGGGGTCACCATGTACCTCACACTGGCCGCCGTGGAGGATACCCTGCGCTACGTCGCCCAGTACTCGGGACCGGGAAGTGCAGTGGCCTTCGATTATCTGTACCGCTCCACCCTGGACGGGGTCGGGAAGCACGCCGAGGTCAGCGGCATGCGCCGCTACCGCTTCATGACCGGTGAAGCGCTGACTTTCGGGATTGCGGAAGGAACGGTCGAGGCGTTCCTGAAGGAGCGTGGGTACCGTCAGGTGCATGAGATGAATGCGGAAAGCCTGAAGCGAGCTTACTTTACCGGTAAAAATGCCGGACGGAAAGTCGCTTCAGGGTATGGCATCGTTGTTGCGGAAATCTGAGTATCCCCGAACAGAGCGGTTTTTCTATCTATAAGGAGGTGGCCATGTCAAAAGATAGATTTCGCGGTCAGGTGGCGATCGTCACCGGTGCCTCGTCGGGAATCGGCCGGGCATTGGCACTGCAGCTGGCTGCACAGGGAGCGAAGGTGGTGATCGCCGCCCGGCGGGCCGAGTTGCTCGAAGAAATCGCTGCGGCCTGCCGCCGGGCCGGGGGCGAGGCGCTGGCCGTTCCGACCGATGTCGCCGAGGAAGCCCAATGCAAAAGGCTGGTGGAACAGGCGGTCGCCGCCTTCGGCGGGGTGGACCTGCTGGTCGCCAATGCCGGCCTGGCCGTCATCGCCCGCCTGGAGGACTACACCGACCTGGGCCTGTTCAAACACGTCATGGATGTCAACTTCTACGGGGCGGTCCACTGCAGCTATTACGCACTGCCCTACCTGGTCCGCAGTCGCGGGCGTATCGTGGCGGTCTCCAGCCTGGGTGGGAAGGCGCCAGCCCCGTACAACTCACCATACATCGCCAGCAAATTCGCCATGCATGGCTTTTTCGACTCGCTGCGGATCGAGTTGATGAGGAGCGGCGTGAGTGTCACCATCGTCTGCCCGTACTGGGTTGTGACCGGCTTTCATGAAGCCCAGCTGGACAAGGACGGCGTCCCACGCGGGCCGCGCGGCCGGGCCATCTACACGGACAAGATGATGTCCGCCGATCGTTGTGCAGCCATTACCCTGGAGGCGGCCGAAAAACGGCGGCGCGAAGTACTGCTGGGCCCAGGTCGCCTGGTCGCCTGGCTGAAACTGCTTGCGCCAGGGTTGATCGATCGCTACGTGATCGCATTCCTCAAAACCGCCATCCAACGAGAACGAAAGAACGCAGCCCAGGCATAAATCGGACAGGGGATCGATCAGGCGTCAGCGCACAGCCTGGCGTTGAGGCTGCGCCGTCCGGCCCGGGCGGGGATTGACAGGATCCGGTTCCGGGTTTATATTAACACATGAGTATATATTCAGATGTTTGGCGGTCGACCCGGTCTGAAATATTCTCAGGAGGTTCACGATGAAACCCGAAACCCTGGAGATCCTGGCCTGCCCGGCCTGCCACGCCAGCCTGACCTGGAGCGGACGGCCTTCGCTCCCGCTCGAGACCGGCAGCCTGTACTGCGCCCGCTGCGCGGTGGAGTATCCCGTCGAGAAAGGCATCCCCCGCTTCCTGCGCCCCGCCGAACTGAGCGGCTCCAACCGCCGCTTTGCCGGGCTGTATGACTGGTTCTCCTGGATCTACCGCCTGTTCTCCCGGGCCGCCTTCGCCTATATCGGCCTGGACGAGGCGACCGGCCGGCGGGAGATCACCGACCGTCTCGACCCACGCGGCGGCAGGGTGCTGGAGGTCTCGATCGGGCCGGGGGTCAACCTGCCCTACCTGATCAGGCGGCCGGACGTCGGCGGGATCTGCGGGCTGGACATTTCCCTGGGCCAGCTGCTGCGCTGCCGCAGCTACCTGCGCCGGCGGAACTGGCCGGTGGACCTTTTCCTCGGCAACGGCGAGCACCTGCCCTTCCGGGAGGACGCCTTCGGCGGGGTCTTTCACGTCGGCGGGATCAACTTCTTCAACGACAAGCGGGCCGCCATCCAGGAGATGATCCGCGTGGCCGCGCCCGGCGCACGCATCCTGATCGCCGATGAGACCGAAAAAGGCGCGGCCGGCTACGAAAAGTTCCTGCCCGGCTTCAAGCGCTCCTTCCAGAACGGACGCCCGCGCATCGTGCCCCCGTTCGACCTGGTGACGGGAGGCATGCTCGATGCCCGGCTCTTCGAGGTGTGGAAGGGCTGGATGTACTGCATCGAATTCCGTAAACCCTGATCGGGAAATGCACTGGAGCAAACCATGACAGCAGAAAAGAAATTCACCCTGGACCGCATCCTGCCCTTCCTGGCCGTGCTGGCGCTGCCGCTCAGCCTCTTCCCGGTCGCCGGGGACTGGGGCTGGTGGCAGGGCTGGACCTTCCTCGGCACGAACGTCCTCTTCTCCGCCCTGAGCCGCGGCCTGGTGGCGAAAAAACATCCCGGCCTGCTCCGGGAGCGGGCCAGCTTCATCGGAAACCAGGGGACCAAAGCATGGGACAAAAAGCTTGTTCCCGCCGTGGTCCTCCTGCCTCTGCTGATCATGGTCGTGGCCGCCCTGAACCGCCGCCTGGGCTGGCTGCCGCCGGTCCCGCTCTGGCTGCAGCTGCTCGGCCTGGCCGGCATGCTGCTAAGCATGGCGGCCAGCACCTGGGCCATGCTGGTCAACCGCTTCTTCTCCTCGGTGGTGCGCATCCAGACCGAGCGCGGACACACGGTGGTCAGCGACGGGCCCTATCGTGTGGTGCGGCACCCCGGATATGCCGGTTCGATCCTGGGTGAAATCTGCATCCCCTTCCTGCTCGGATCCTACTGGGCGCTGATCCCGGCGCTGCTGGTCATCGCCGCGGTCATCCTGCGCACGGCGCTCGAGGACCGCACCCTGCAGGCCGAACTGCCCGGCTATCGCGAGTACGCCGGCCGCGTCCGTTACCGCCTGTTCCCCGGCCTGTGGTGACCCGCCGGAAAGGAGAACGAATGACCGACAAGACCGCCCCGCGCCTGACCGGCATCCCCGAAACATTGCTGATCCCGCTCTTCATCCGTGCCCGGGAAACCGGGCGCAGCGACGCCCTCTTGAAGGACGACAAGGCTGTCGAACTGGTCGGGCGCATCGCATATGATTTCTCCCGCATCAAGCTCCAGCAGCATGACATCCTGGGCTTGATCCTGCGTGTGCGCGAGTTCGACCGCTTCGTGCGTAAATTCCTGGAAGCGCATCCGGACGGGGTGGTCGTGCACATCGGCTGCGGTCTGGATGCCCGCTTCGAGCGCCTCGACAACGGCCGCGTGGAATGGTTCGACCTGGACCTGCCGGAGGTGATCCGTCTGCGGCAGGAGCTGATGCCGCCGGCGAGTGCGCGCTGTCATCTGCTCGCCACCTCCGTCTTCGATCCCGGCTGGATGGAGGCGCTTGCCGCCCACCGGCCCGGCCCCGTCCTGTTCGTGGTCGAAGGGGTTTTCCCATTCTTCGAGGCGGCGCAGCTCCGGGCGCTGCTGCAGCAACTGCGCAGCAGGTTTCCCGGCGCGGAGTTGGTCTTCGACGCCCATGCCCCGTGGGTGATGCACAGCGACAACCTGCAACTGGCCCTGTCGGGAGTCAAGGCGCGCCTGCGCTTCGGGCTCAGGCGCCCACGGGATGTGGAGTCCTGGGCGGAAGGCATCCGCCTGCTGGAGGAATGGTACTACTTCGGCACCGCCGAGCCGCGCGTGCGGCCCTACCGCTGGATGTACCGCATCCCCTTCCTGCGCCGGTCCACCGGCATTTTTCATTATCTTCTCGGGGAGAGTCTGTCGTGAAACTGACCAACCGCTGGAACCGTTTTGTCTACCGGCTGTGGGCGCCGGTCTACGACGCCCTGCTCGAGCGCCTCTTCCACCCAGGACGAGTGGCCGCCTTCCGCCTGCTCGGCCTCCGTCCCGGGGAACGCGTCCTGCTGGTGGGGGTCGGCACCGGCGCCGACCTGCCGCTGCTGCCCGAGGGGGTGGAGGCGGTGGGCATCGACCTCAGCCCGGACATGCTCCGCCGCGCCGGGGCAAAACTTCCCCTGCCCGGCCGCCGGGTAACCCTGCTGCAGGGTGACGCGCAGGCACTGCTGGTCCCGGCAGCCGGCTTCGATGCCGCGGTGCTCAATTTGATCCTGTCGGTCGTGCCGGATGGGAATGCCTGCCTGCAGGCGGCCGCCCAGGCCCTCAAGCCGGGCGGGCGGATGGTCGTCTTCGACAAGTTCCTGCCCGATCGGGGCCGCCTTTCCCCGCTCCGCCGCCTGCTGAACGGCTTCAGCACCCTGTTCGGAACGGACATCAACCGCCGCTTCGGCGAGATCAGCCGCGGCTGCGGCTGCGTTGTCCTGGCGGAGGAACCCAGCCTGCTCGGAGGCGTATACCGGGTCATCCTTTTACAGCGAACATCTTGATCTTTGGGGGGATTAGAGGAACAACACGCCCAGCCCGCGCACCAGCAGCGCGGCGGCCAGGGCCACCAGCACGGTGAAACCGGCGATCTGCAGCATCGGCCGCGTGCCCAGCTCCTTGCGCAGCACCGCCAGGGTGGACAGGCACGGCAGGTAGAAGACGACGAAGACCGAGTAGGTCAGCATCTGCAGCGGGGCCAGGACGTCCGAGAAGTCGGCCCCGCCCAGCGCCTGGCGCAGCATGATCAGCGATAACTCCTTGCGCAGCACGCCGAAGATCAGCGGCAGGCCGGTCTCGACCGGCAGGCCGAGCAGCCAGGTGAACGGCCGGACGATCCGGTCGACCAGCGGGGTGATCTCGAAATAGGTCAGCAGCGACAGCACCAGCGAACCGCCGATCAGCAGCGGCCAGGCCTCGACCAGGAATTCACGCACCCGGAACCAGGCCTTGCCGAAGACGGTCTTCAGCGTCGGGACGCGGTAGACCGGCATCTCCAGGATCAGGCCGGGGGTCTCCTCGGGCAGCAGCCCGGTCAGCAGGCGGCCCATCAGGGCGATCACAAGGATATTGAACAGGTAGATGGCCAGCGCCCAGAGCGGTCCCAGGTAGAAGGCGACCAGGCCGAAAACGACCGCCAGGCGGGCGGCGCACGGCACCAGCACGGCCAGGGCGGCCGCCAGGAAGCGGTCCTGCTTCTCCTCCAGGATGCGCGTCGACATGACCGCCGGCACGTTGCAGCCGTAGCCCAGGATGAAGGGCACGATCGCCTTGCCGTGCAGCCCCAGGCGGTGCATCAAGCCGTCCATCAGGAAGGCGATGCGCGGCAAATACCCGATATCTTCGAGCAGGCCCAGCCCGAACAGGAAGGGGATCAGGTAGGGCAGGGCGATCGCCAGGCCGCCGGAAATGCCCTGCAGCAGGCCAAAGACCAGCTCGCCGCCCAGGGTCTGCGCCCCCAGCCGGGCGGCCAGCGCCGCCGACCAGGTGTTGAAGGCGGCCAGCAGCGGACCTTCGATGGCGCTGCCGATGCCATACACCGCCTGGAAGAAGACGAACAGGATGGCCGCCATGGCAGGGTAGCCCCAGAACGGATGCAGCAGCAGGTCGTCGATGCGGTCGCGCCAGGTCAGGCGGCGCTCGCTGCGCGTGACAACGCCGGCAGCCAGTTCCGCCGCCAGTTTGTGGCGGGCCTGCTCGCTCCCGGCCAGCAGGGCCGGGTCGGCCGGGGTCACGGGACGGCGCGCCTCCTGCAGGGCGCGGGCGAACAACCCGAGCACTCCCTGCCCGCGGCTGGCGATCAGCGGCAGGACCGGGATGCCCAGTTTCGCCTGCAGCGCCGGGCCGTCGATGCGCTGCCCGGTGCGCTGGGCCTCGTCCATCATGTTGAGGGCCAGCACGAGCGGGCGATCGATGGTCAGCAGTTCAAGGGTCAGTTCCAGGCCCTGGGCCAGGTGGGAGGCGTCGACCACGTTGAGGATCGCGTCGACGTGTTCCGAGGCCAGGTAGCGCTGCGCCTCGGTCTCGGCCGGGTTGGTGCCGGCCAGGGTGTAGGTGCCCGGCAGGTCGACCAGGCGGATGATCTCCCCGGAGACGCGCACCCGGCTCTCGGTGAAGGTCACCGTCGTGCCGTGAAAGTTGCCGGTCTCGGCCTTATACCCGGCCACCTGGTTGAAGAGCGTGGATTTCCCGCAGTTGGGCTGTCCGACCAGGGCGAAGCGCATCAGAGCGTCTCCACCAGGACCGCCGCGGCCACGCCGCGGCCCAGGGCGATCTCGCGGCCGTTGATCTCGATCAGCAGCGGACCGCCCAGAGGGGCCAGGCGCAGCAGGCGCGCCTCATCGCCGGCGAACAGGCCGTACTGGCGCAGCTTGCGGTCCAGGCCTTTGTTGTCGGCAAAAGCCTGGATACGGACGCGCGTGCCGACCGGAACTTGCAGGAGCGTGAGGCGGTTGACCATAAAGGCGGATATTATACCTTTATCGGACCCGTCCTGTCCAAAAACCGGACCGCCCATTGCGGGCGGTCCGGACTCGGGTGCTCGTTCGAGAACAAGCCGGGCTATGTCTCGATAAAAAGCTCGATGAATTTTTCGACGATGTGTGGATCGAAGTGTTTCCCAGCCTGGGATTTGATATAGGCGATGGTACGCTCCTTCGACCAGGCCGGCCGGTAGGGACGGTCCGAGAGCAGCGCATCCCAGACATCCACCACGGCGAAAAGGCGCGCCGCCAGCGGGATCTTCTCGCCTTTCAATCCAGACGGATACCCGCTGCCATCCCATTTCTCGTGGTGATAGACAGGAATATCCAGGGCCGGATTCAGATACTCGATCTTTTCGAGCATTTCCCTGGCATACAGGGGATGCTGGCGCATATTGTCCCACTCTTCCTCGGTCAACTCGCCCGGCTTGAGCAGGATCCCATCCGGCACCCCCAGCTTGCCCATGTCATGCAACAACGCCCCGCGGCGGACATGCTCCAATTCCTCCTCCGGCATGCCGATCACCCGTCCAAGGTGAACGGTCATTTCCGTCACGCGCTGGGTATGCCCTTCGGTCTCCTTGTCGCGCAAATCCATAGCCCGCGACCAGCCAGTGATCGTCTCGTCATAAGCCTTTTTGAGCTTCTGATGGGCGGCCTCCAGACCGGCACGCTCATCCACCAGTTTACGGTAGCGGTTAAGGCGCGTGATCCCCATCAAGCGGGCACGCAGTTCGAAGCGGTCATATGGCTTGGTGATGAAATCATCCGCCCCCGAGCCGAGGCCGCGCATCAAGGATTGTCGATCATCGAGGGCGGTGACCATGATGATCGGGATTTCCGCCACCGACACATCCTCGCGGATGGCCCGGCAGACTTCGAAGCCGGTCATCCCGGGCATCATCACATCCAGCAGGATCACATCCGGAAGGAGCCTGCGTGCCTTTTCCAGGGCGTCAAAGCCGTTTTCGGCCATCTCCAGGTCATATTCCTCACCTTCCAGAATCGACTGGAGCGTTTCCCGGCTGGAGCGCTCATCATCCACGATCAAGATCGTACTACGCATACAACCTCCTTGGCGAGTATAGGCGAAGCCCATATTCACGTCCATACCTAAAATCACCCATTCCTGCGCTTATCCCTGCCGGTCCACCAGGCCGTGTTTGATCGCCATGCGCACCAGGCCGGCCAGATTGCGGACCTTCAATTTATCCATCAGGCTGGCGCGGTGCTTCTCGACCGTCTTCTCGGAGATAAAAAGCAGACCGGCGATCTCGCTACTGGTATGCTCTTCGGCGATCAATTGAAGCACTTCCTTTTCCCGGGGCGAGAGCATCGCAAGCGGATCGCCGGTTGGATTGGCGCGGTGCGGGTGGATCGCGCTCTCGACCACGATCGACGAGACCTGGCTGCTCAGGTAGGTCTCGCCCCGGGCAACGGTGCGCACTGCCCAGAGCAACTCGTCCCCCACAGATGTTTTCAATACGTAACCTTTCACCCCGCTCTGCAAGGCCTGGTGGATAAGGCTTTCGTCGGAATACATCGACAAGACCAAGACACGCGCCGGCACCTTCAGTTCCCGCAGGCGCTCGGCGGCCTGGATGCCATTCATCCTGGGCATCATGATGTCCATCAGGACGATGTCCGGATGCAGCTTTTCGGCCAGTTCGATCACCTCCTGGCCATTGGCAGCCTCGCCCACCACCAGCACATCCCCCGCCTTCTCCAGCAGGGCCCGTATACCGGAACGCACCAGGGCATGATCTTCCGCGATCAGGATCTTGATCATCGTCAGTCCTCCCTGGCTGCCGTCGCAGCAGAAACGATAGGCAGTTGGGCACTGAGGACCGTACCGTGCCCCATCCGGGAGCGCAGGGTCAGTTTTCCTCCGGCCAGTGCCAGCCGTTCACGGATGCCAAGGAGGCCGATCCCGTCCGATTCCAAGTTCGCGGTATCGAAACCGCGTCCGTTATCCTGGATCGTCAGGCCCAGCTGGTTATCCTCCTGTTCCAGGTCAACCCAGATCTGGGTCGCGTTGGCGTGTTTGACGATATTGGTCAATGATTCCTGCAGCACGCGATGCAAGGTCACCGCATACAAGTCAGGGAGCTCATCGATGGATGGATCGATCTGCAGCACGACCGGGATATTGGAGCGCCAGCTGAAATCCTCGCAAAAAGTGGTGATCGCCTTCTGAAAACCCAGCGTATCCAGGGCCGGCGGACGCAGGTCCTGGGCCAGGTTGCGGATCCTGTCCAGCGTCGCATTGGTCTCCTCCACGAGCACCGCCACCCGCTGCTCCAGGTCCGGCTGTTCGGCCAGGTCGGTCTGCAGGTTGTGCAAGCTGAGGGTCAGAGCGGTCAGGGCCTGGCCGAACTCATCGTGCAGTTCGCGCGAGATGCGTTTGCGTTCCTCCTCCTGGGCTGCCACCATCCGGGCCGCCATCAGGAACAAGTCCTCGCGCTGCTGCAACAGGGTGCGGTAACGGTTCAGGCGGGTGATGGTCGCGACCCGGGCGGTCAGTTCCTGCCGGTCGACAGGCTTGGTGAGATAGTCGTCCGCTCCGGCCTCGATACCGCGTACCAGGAAAAAGCGGTCATCCAGGGCGGTGAGCAATATGATCGGCACTTCGGCTAGGTTCTGGGTCGACCGCAGCCGCCGGCAGACCTCAAAGCCGTCCATGCCCGGCATCATCACGTCCAGCAGGATCACATCCGGCAGGAGTGCAGCCGCCTTTTCCAAGGCTTCCTTCCCATCTTTTGCGATCTCGAGATGGTAGCCCTGACCTTCCAGGATCGCCTCGAGCGTGGCACGCGCGCTTGGTTCATCATCCACGATCAAAACCGTACTGTTCATACCTGCTCTCCTTGGGTGCCTTTCAGGTGACTCTCGATCAGCCCGACCAGTTTCTTCAGGGAGACCGGCTTGCTCATGTAATCGTTCATGCCGGCGGCGAGACAGCGTTCCCGGTCACCCTGCATGGCCATGGCAGTCAGGGCGATGATCGGGACCGACTCCAAGGCAGGATCCTTCCGGATCATGGCTGTCGCCTCGCAGCCATCCACCCCGGGCATCTGGATGTCCATCAGGATCAGGTCTGGTTTCTCCTGCCTGGCGATCGCCACGCCAGACATTCCTTCCATCGCGACCAGCACCTTGTAACCGGCGGCCTCCAGATAGTCACGGATGAACAGGACCACCGAGTCGGTATCCTCGACCAGAAGGATGCGGCTATTCTTGCGCGCCCCTGGCTGGTTGCCCGGGTCTGGTTCCGTCTCAGAGTACGGCGCCACGGCCTTCCCGGTTTCCGGCTGCCAGGGCAGGATCACAAAGAAGCGACTGCCTTTGCCGGGTTCGCTCTCCACCCCCACCCGCCCGCCGTGCAGACGGACGATCTGGGCCACCAGCGCCAGTCCCAGGCCGGTGCCGGAATGCTCCCGATCGAGGCCGGAGTCGAGTTGGACGAAAGGCTGGAACAGGCGCGGGATCCCTTCCCTGGGGATGCCCACCCCGGTATCCCAGACCGAGATCTCAACCTGCCCCGCATCTTCATCTCCCTTGATCTCCACCCCCACGTTGCCACCCTGCGGGGTGAATTTGACCGCGTTGCTGAGCAGGTTCACCAGCACCTGCTTCATCCGGCGGTCATCGACCTTCACGACCTCCACCCGGGTGTCGGTCTGGATGGAGATGTTCAACCCCTTTTTCTGAGTCAGTTCCTTGACGATATGCAGGCTGGACTGGAGGATCGCGTCCAACGAGGCGGGCTGGATATCCATCGTCATCCGCCCGGCCTCGATCTTCGACAGGTCAAGAATATCATTGATCAACGCCAGCAGGTGACGTCCGCTCTCGCTGACCGTGCGGATGTATTTGAGTTGCTTCTGGTTGAGCGGACCGGCGACCTGTTCTTCCAGGCTTTCGGAGATGCCCAGGATGGCATTCAAAGGCGTACGCAATTCATGGCTCATATTGGCCAGGAACTCATCCTTCAAGCGCAGGGCGCGCTCCAACTCGGCATTCGCCAGCCGCAGGGTTTCCTCGGCCTTTTTGCGGGCGGTGATGTCGCGCACCACACTCTGAATGTATTTGGGCTGCCCGTTTTCATCCAGGATCAGCGACAGATTGATATCCGTCAGGATCTTTTCACCCTGGCGAGTGCGTACAGCCTCTTCAAAAGGCAGCATCGACCTTCCAGACAACATTATCCGGATAGCCTGCTCCACCTCGACTGTATCCACCGGATCGAAGAAATCAGCCACCTTCCGCCCGATCAGGTCTTCCGGCTGATAATCCAGCAGTTCGGATGCCCTGGGGTTGACCCGCGCTAACGCTCCATCCGGCTGGACCAGGAAGATGGCATCGTTGGCTTTTTCGAACAATGCCCGGTAGATCTCCTCGCTGTGGCGTAATTCCTCCTCGATCTGTTTCTGGGCGGTGATATCCAAAACGGTTCCGATCACCTTGGCCAGCTGACCATCTGGTGCGTCGATCGTCAACCCATGCGCCTGGATATGCCGGATCGACCGATCCGGCCGGATGATGCGGTACTCAATCAGTTCTGGCCTTTCCCCGCGCTGGGCTGCCTGTATCGTTCCCATCAACTTGGGACGATCGTCCGGGTGGACCATGGAGCCGAAGGATTCCATTGAATCAATGAAGTCTTTGTCCTTAACCCCGTAGATCGACAACATACGCTCGTCCCAGGTTAATTCATTGGTGGCCAAATCCCACTCCCAGATGCCCAGCTCGACCGCCTGTGTGGCCAGTTCCAGCCGCTGCCGGGTAGTCTCGATCTCGGCGGTACGTTCCAGGACCCGCTGCTCCAATTCTTCGGAAAGGAGCCGGTATTTTTCCTCGCTCTGCATCAACTCCTCGGCAATGCGCTTGCGCTCGACCAGTTCCGCCTGGATCGTTTCGTACTGCCAGGCATTTACGATCGAAATGGCCGCGGTGTTTGCCAGCAGGGCCATCAATTCCTGCTCCGGTTGCCCGAAACGGTCGGCGACCTGGCTCTGCACCTGCAGAACCCCGATCACCCGCCCCTGGGCGACCATTGGCACGAACAGGCCTGACCCGGGCGTCACGCTGGATTCGCCTTGCGGGATTTGACGCGGTATGCCATCCACGTTGACAAGGGCTGACCCGATCAGCGGCTTCCCGCTGCGGATGACCCGGTTCAGCCGCTCCTTTCCGCTCCGCTGGTAGGGCACGGAGACCAGCTTGTCCGGATCGACAGGCTTGCCATCGATGCGGCCGCAAACGGGATCGATCCGCCCCTCTAAAGGCAGATAGAGGCATGTCAGAACAGCGCTGACATCGGGCAGAAGCCGTTCCACCGCTTCGGTGAGACGCTTGTAAATATCGGCTGGATCGAGAGTTTCGGCCAGGGAACGCCCAATCTCGTTGACCATCACCAACTGTTCAGAGGAATGAACGCTCTCCTCATACAGGATTGCCCTGCGGATGGCATTGGCGGCAATATCTGCAACCGCGGTCAGCAGGTCCATATCCTCACCGGAAAAGGCTGCCGTCCGGCCAACCGCCAGTGCGCCGATCGTCTCCTTCTGGATCTTGAGCGGCGTATAGGCGATCGTGCCGAGGTCGGGAGTCTTTCCTTTCGGAAAGGATATGTGTTTGTCGGTCTTCACATTTTTCGCGATGTACGTCTTTCCCGTTCTGATCACATGGGAAAGACCGATCTTTTCCGGCGGGAAACGCAGGCCGGCGAATCCATCCAGCTTGCCCTGCCCGAATTCGATCACGGTCTCCCCGGTCTGGGGGATCCGGCTGGCGATGGCTGCTCCCTCCCCGTCGAACAGGTTGACGACCTGATCGAGGATCACGGGGAGCATCTCCTGGCGGCTCAAAGCTGTCCGCAAAGCGGAGGACACGCCCGTGAGCGCATCCAGCTGCTTGATGCGGCGGTTGAGCTGGGCATACAGGTGTGCATTTTCGATCGCCGTCCCGGCGTAGTTCGCCAGGGTGGTCAGCAGGGTCTGGTCCTCCTCTGTGTAGATGTCCGCCTGGCGCTGCTGAACGGATAACACCCCGACGATCCGCCCGCCGACGGCGAGAGGCACGGACAGGGAGGAACGTAGATCCGGGCCTCTCCCAAAGCGGATCGAACGGATCGTTTTCTCGAGCCGCATGTCCTTGATCAACAGGGGCTTTCGTTCGCGACAGACGTGCCCGCTGATGCCGCTGCCCCACGGGATTGACATGGGTGGATAATGCCTGCCGCGATCATACAGGTAGACGGCGTTTAACATCCTGCCCGCTTCGTCCGCAAGGACAATGGATAATGCATCCAGGTGGATCAACTCCCCGGCTGCCTGGTGGATGGATTGATAGATCCGGCCAAGATCGAGGCCGGCACTGGCGATCTCCTGGCCGGCCCGATACACGATCGCGCGGCGTTCCCCGGCCCGCACCGTCTCCTGGTACAGGCGGGCATTTTCAATGGCGATCGAAGCCTGGGCAGAGACCGTCTCCAACAGACGCAGATCATACTCATTGAAAGCGCCCAGCTGCGTGCTTTCCACTGCGATGGTCCCGATGATGCGCACCCCCACTTTCAGGGTGCCATACACCCCGGACCGGATGCCGGGAAAGGTGCCGACATACCTTTCATCCTGGCGCGTATCCGGGCACAGGACCGATTCCCCGTTCTGGAAGACCCATCCGCTGATCCCAATTCCCGGCTTGCTGACCCGGCGGTTCATTTTCTCGACCTGGGCGGCCCGATCCGCCTCGGAGAGGTTAGGATAGCTGAAAGCCAGCACTTCCAGCCTGTCCCGTGCCGGGTTATACAACCGGATCGCGGCGTGATGCCAGTCCAGCTTGCGGTTTAGGGTTTCCAGGATCCTTTGCCCGATCGCGACCGGATCCATCAAGCTGGTGACGGCCAGGCTGTTCTCATACAATACTTCCAGGTCATTGACCCGCCGGCGGATCTCCCGCTCGGCGTTTTTCCGATCGGTGATGTTACGGCCCGTGCCCAGGATGTTGATCGGCCGGCCATTTTCATCCCGGATCAGGACGAATGTATTCTCGCTCCAGAACGCCGAGCCATCTTTTCTATAAAATTCCAGGTCGATCGTGTATGTCATGGGCAGGTCGGGCCTGGCAAGATTGTCCGGCGTGAGAATCTCAGCGACCAATTGCAGGGCCCGGCCAAAGGATTCAGGGGTCATTTGCCGGTCCAACGGAAGGTCATTCAGTTCATCCAAGGAATATCCGCGCAGACGGAAGACCGATGGGCTGGCGTAGAGCGTCTTCAAGTTCATATCCATCAGCCAGACTGTGTCGCTCATGTTCTCGGCCAGCATGCGGTAGCGCTCTTCGCTCATCCGCAAGGCGTATTCGGCCGCCTTGCGTTCGGTGATGTCCTGCATGATGCCGAACATGCGCAGGGGCTGTCCAGACAGGTCATGGACCGCTTCAATGGTCTGGTGAATATTCTTCATGGTCCCATCCGGGCAGACGATCCTGAATTCAAATCCGCCTTTGTTTCTCGTCTCGAGAAATTCCTGAACCAGCCTCGAGTTTATTTCCCGGTCATCAGGATGGATCATTTGGGCGATATTCGCAAAGGTCAACTCAAAATCCTTTCCGAGACCCCAAATGCGATACACCTCATCAGACCACTCCAGGGAATTTCCTGCAACATCCCACTCCCAGCTTCCCAGTCTCCCGATCGCTTGCGACCGCGCCAGCTTGGCGGTACTTTCGCGCAAATTCTCCTCCGCCCGCTTTCGTTCGGTGATATCGCGATCCGTCCCCTGGAAGCCGGTCAATTGCCCCTTTGCATCAAAAACCGGAGCCGCGTTGCTTTCCAGAAATCGGTAACTTCCGTCTTTATGGCGCCACCTCAAGACCAATTCTGTCCACCCGATCTTCTGAGACCTACTCTCCTTGAGGGTATCTCCAATAGCCGTGCGATCTTCGGGATGGATAAAATCCAATGCTTCCGCGCCAACGATCTCCTCAACAGAGTAGCCCAAGATGGCACTCACCGCAGGATTGGAATATACATGGTGGCCTTCCAGATCCATCCTCCAGATCCATTCCTTGGTGGTTTCGACGATCGCCTGAAATCTCGCTTCATGCTCGCGCGCGATTTCTTCCGCCTGCTTGCGCTCGGTGATGTCTTCGACCGTGCCATCGTAGTAAAGGGTCCTGCCATTGTCGCCGCGTATGGCACGCGCGCTTTCCCGGACATAAACGCTGGATCCATCCCTTCTTTTCCAGCCGCTCTCCCAGCCTATGATCTCGCCTTTTTTTTCGATCTTGGAGATGAATTTGATGCGCTGATCGTCGGGCTCAAAACCATCCCGGGATAGATCGCGGGAGGATAGCTCTTCCAGGGAGGCATACCCCAGCATTTTGAGCAGGGTTGGATTTGCCAGCAGGATCCGCCCGTCCGGCGTCGTTCGATACAAGCCGAGGGTGCTGTTTTCGTACAGGGAACGGAAACGCTCCTCGCTCAAACGCAGGATCTCTTCCACCCGGTATGCCTGGGCGGCATGCGAGATCGAAAGCAGGACTTGGTCGATCTCAAGCGGCTTCTGGAAATAGGCATAGGCCCCCAAGTTGATCGCTTCGATGGCGGTAGCCTGGGAGGCGTGACCGGTAAGCATGATGCAGCGGGTGCGCGGGGAGATATCCCGCATCCGGTTCAAGACCTGCAGGCCGGATATATCCTCCAGGCGCAGGTCGATGAGCGCCACGTCGATCTCCCCTTCTCGGGCACGATCCAGGGCCTCGATGCCGCTGCGGAAAGCAAGCGGGGAAAACCCTTTTACGCTCAGGATATCGCAAAAGGTCTTGCGCAGGTTTTGATCATCGTCGACCAGAAGGACGTATCCCATTTATGCCATCTCCATCAGGAAATAATAAGGAAAGATCGCGCAGGTGACAAGCGTTACAGGAGATCATTCCTCGAATAAAGCCTTCCAGCGGACTGCCTGAATCTCGGACAATTTTCCAAGTAACTCGGAGAGCACCAGCGGTTTATACAGGCAGGTATAAGCACTGATCTCGAGTGCATTTTGAATTGCACCCGTCATCTCCTGCCGGTAACCGGTCACCAGCAATACCGGAAGGTCAGGGTAACGGGCATGGACCGTTTTCAACAGGTCGAAGCCGTTAATCGCGTTCAGCTTCATGTCCAGCAGCAGGATCTGCGTACTGCCAACCATTTTATCCACATCGAGATGCGGATCATTGACCTTGTCGACCCGAAACCCGCGCCGCTCGAGGATGTCGGCCAGGGTCGCACAAAAATCCGGGTCATCGTCCACGATGGTGATGAGCTGCTCCCTGCTCAACGCGGCCAGAAAGCCCAAAACCTGATGCATGTCCAGGGGTTTATTCAGAACCCCCACTGCGCCTTCTTCCAGCCCGCGCTGCAGCATCTCATCGGCGGCATACGCGGTCATCAACACAATCGGCAGGCCGGGCTGGAGTTTGCGCAATTCCCGGATCAGTTCCACACCATCCATGCCTGGCATCTTCACGTCCGTCAGGGCGCAATCGAAGCTGGCCGAACGGATCCTTTCCAGGGCTTCCTGCCCGGTATTCACCTGGGTGGTCTGATACCCCTGGATCTCCAGGATGTCGGCCAGGGTGCCGGTCATGCGCCGGTCATCGTCTACGATCAGGATGTTCAGTCTCGTTTTCATTTTTCCTCATCGCCGGCGCCTGCCATTCCAGGGAAGCCCGCCCTGCCGGATCGTTTTCCGGATGCCTTGGGCCGGCAAGTACGTGTCGATCTGCTTATTTCTGCTCCCGGTAAACCGGCAGGGACAAAGTGAACTGGCTGCCTTTATTCAATTCACTCTTGAACTCGATCTGTCCGCCATTGGCCTCGACCAGGCTCTTGCAGATCGCCAGGCCCAGCCCGATGCCTTTGGCCTTGGTGGTGAACAGCGGTTCGAAGATCTTTCCGGCGTTCTCCGGCGGTATGCCGACCCCGCTATCCTTGATCGAGATCGAAACGAACGGCTGTCCATTAGAGGATGACAACTTACCCCGGATCGTCAGAGCCCCGCCGCCTGGCATGGCCTGGCAGGCATTGGTCAGCAGGTTGCCCAGCACCTGCATGACCTGCTGCCGGTCCGCGTAGACATACGGCAGTTCCCGAGGCATTTTAAGGGTTATTTGGATAGACTCGGGGATCGGGTAGCGCTCCAGCGCCTGTATCACCAGTTCGTTTATCAAAACCGGTTCCAACTCGGCGGATTTGATGCGTGAGAAATCCAGCAGGTCGGAGATGATCTTGTCGGCAATGCGGGTCTCTTTGTCGATGATTTCCAGGTATTCCTTGATCTTGTCGCCCGCCTCCGGCTGGGCCAGGCCCAAATAATAGACCGCGTTGGCGATCACGCCCAGCGGGTTACGTAGTTCATGGCTGACACTGCCCGCCAGTTTTCCCAGCATGGCCAGGCGCTCATGGCGCACCAGCCTTTCCTGGGCGGCGCGCAGTTCGCGGGTGCGTTCTTCCACGCGCTGCTCAAGCCGGGCATTGAGCTCGCGGACCTCCAGCTCGGCCTGTTTCCGCTCGGTGATATCGTTGAACAGGGTGGCAAATACCCCCGGTTCCGGACTGAAGGCGCGCACTTCGAAGGATTTTCCCAGTGGATCCGACCGTTCATCGAACTGAACGGCTTTGCGCGTGAGAGCCACCTTCCCATAGCGATCGATCCAGACGGATTCAATTCCGGGCAGCACTTCCTTGACGGTTTTCCCAAGGATATCATCCACTTTCAGACCGGTGATCCGTTCGAAGGCCGGGTTGGCCGCCAGGAAACGATAATCGACCGGGACCCCCTTCGCATCGCAGATGATCTCATGTACAGCCATTCCGCTCAACATTTCATTGAATAGGGTCCGATATTTTCTTTCGCTCTCCCGGAGGGTATCTTCCGCCTTTTTACGGTTGGTTATATCATGGGTGATATTCAGAATGTGCGGCTCGCCACCCAGCTGGATGATGGTTGCAGACATCATGCCGGAGCGCACTGCGCCATCCCTGGCGCGAAAGCGTGCCTCGAAGTTCGCGACAGCACCCTTCTCCTGCAGGGCAGACACGATCTTTTGCCGGTCGCGCGGATCGTCCCAGACTTCGATCTCGAGCGAGGTCCTGCCAAGCACCTCAGCAGCAGAATAGCCCAGGATCTGCTCGAAACCTTGGTTGACAGAAACGAAACGCCCGTCTGCCAAGTTGGTGATGGCCATCGCATCGGGGCTGGTGTCGAAAGCCAGCCTGAATTTCTCTTCGCTGGCCCGCAAAGCATCCAAAGTCTTCAACTCTTTCCGGTAGGAACGCACCTGCTGCTGCCGCCAGGAGAGCGTCATGCCGATGCCGGAGATGGCCATCAGCCCCCCGAAGAACAACAACGTCTGCCACTGGCGCTGCCGCAAGAGAATGTAAGCTTCAGCCCGATCCAGGCGCGCCACCAGGAACCAGGGCATCCCGGGAACCGCGGCCAGCGCGCCGATCACATCCTGGCCGCGATAATCCACCCCTTCGACCACTCCACGCTGCCCAAGGACGGCTTTCACGGCCAGGATCTCCGTGTCCTGCAGGGGGATGCGAAGGCGAAGCGCGGCATCCGGCTGAAAGCGCAGCGGGTTCAGGAAAATGACGCTGTCGCCATCCCGGCGTACGAGCAACGTCTCGGCGCTCTCACTGGGCAACGGCCACTGGCTCAGGTATGGAAAGAGATACGTGGCCGGGTCGATCTCCATGACCAGGATCCCCAATGGCTGGTTCACATCCTGCCCGGCATACACCGGGGTCAGGACTCCAAGGCGGATGGTCTGTTCATCGTGCCGGTGAAAATCGAGGAATACGACCTGCCCGCCTGCCAGGGTGGCTGCCACATCCGCCTGCACATGCCCGGCTACCGGCCCGTCTTCTGGTGGGGAGGAAATCCGTTTCAGACCATTGGCATCCACCAGGAAGACCTTTCCGAACGAGTCCGCATTGCGCAGGGCATCCAGCCAGGACTGGAGCTGTTCGCGATCGGAGCCATTGTCCTGGTTCTCCAGGAAACTCTGGACCAAGGCCGAAAAGGCGGCATTGTGAAGCAACTCTTCGCCTTCGGACAGGAGCTCGTTACGCCAGCCTTCGATCTCCCCGACCTTGAGCGCAGCAATGGCGGTCAACTGGCCGTCCACCTGGGTACGATATTTCTGTTCGAGGATCCGGTACGAGATGAAACCGGCGGCGGTGATCGCGGTCGCCAGCAGGCCGAATGTCAGCAGGAACAATGCCAGGGATTGCTTCTCGCGGGCATCACCTATTAATACCGCCTCACCTGAAGCAGGTGCCTTTTTAAGGAAATCGAATCGAAACACGGCCGCAGCTGCCAGCATGGACGCCAGGGCAAAGCCAGGCATGGACGGGTTGATCGCCCCCTTCGGGACCAGGTTGAAGGTGGTCACCACCGCGACATAAAGAGGAACCAGCGCAGACCCAGTCAGTAAAATGGCTTGGAATCGGAACAAGCGCGCCTTGCGCCAGGCAGTTCTCAACAACAGGATGGACCCCGCCAGCAACAGCAGTTGTCCGAAAATGATGTGCACCATGAACCAGAGCCCGGGAACGCGCTGGGTGACATCCACGCTCCAGAAGGGACCCGCCTTTTGAAAACCCACATCATGCAAGACCCATAGTCCATGCCAGCCGTTCGTCCAGATCATGACCTGCGTGACTAGCGGAATGACGAACAACCCGATCACCGAGCCCGTCGAATGCCAGTTGCTCCGCCCACTGTATTCCAATACGAAAAGAAGCCAGAGTGACGGGATGACCGCGAACGAGAGAAAGCGGGTCTTGAACCAGAAAAGCGCCCACGCCTGGGTCGGGCTGAGCATGGAAAGAACTTCCTCCAGAGCCGCCAGGCCAAGCGCAAGCGCCAGCCAGAAATAGAAATGGCTGCCGGCCACATCGCGCTGTCTCCAGGCCTGCCATACCAGAAAGAGAGATATTACGATCATGGCCAGTACGATCCCAAAATACAAGCCTGCCTGCCAGGTCATTCAATCGCCTCCATGTTCATGGTTTTTTTCGGTAATAGTACGGTAAAGACGGAACCTTTTCCGGCGACACTCGTGACTTCGATCCGCCCGCCGTTGGCTTCGATCAACTTCTTGCTCACCGCCAGACCCAACCCGATCCCCTTTGGTTTCGTCGTGTACAGTGGCTCAAAAAGCTTTCCCATGTTCTCCGGCTGGATGCCCACCCCACTGTCCGAGACAGAGATCGCCAACATCTTCCCCTTCTTCCGCCCGGTCAGCGCCAGCTTCCCTCCCTCCGGCATCGCCTGGCAGGCATTCACCACCAGATTCCCGAGCACCTGGACCACCTGCCGGGGATCCGCATAACAGGGTGGCAGCGCCTCCGGCAGCTTCAATATAACTGCGATATTTTGGGGCACAGGATATCGATCCAGCGCCCGCCGGACGATCTCTGCCGCAGAAAAGGGCTCAGGGTCAACGGATTTGATCCGCGAGAAATCGAGCAGGTCATTAATGATCTTCTCCGCCGTATGGGTTTCGGTTTCGATGATACCCAGGTATTCCCGTACTTTCTCATCCATTTCCGGCTGAAGCAGGCGCAGGTAATAGGTGGCGTTGTTGATGACGCCAAGCGGGTTGCGCAGTTCATGTCCAACCCCGCCTGCCAGCTGACCCATGACAGCCAGTTTTTCCTGGCGGATCAGCTTTTCCTGGGCCTCGCCCAATTCACGCGTACGCGCCTCCACCCGCCGTTCCAGCTCGGCATTTTGATCGCGTATCCTCTGTTCCGTCTGTTTGCGCGCCGTGATATCGCGTACGATCGCCCACATGCCGGTGGGAGTCCCGGTCGGGTCCCGTAATAGAAAAGCTCGCAATTCGACCGGAAAAACCGAGCCGTCCTTGCGGATGTATTCCTTCTCATAGACCTTCGAGTGTCCCAGCGGCAGGATCTCCTCTTCGACGATGCTTTGCTCGAAGGCATGCCAGCACGCAGGGGTCAGATCCGGGGAGCAAAGTTGGTACAATTCTTCGGCGGGATATCCGAGCATCTCCCGATAAGCAGGGTTGAAATCGCCGATCTTCCCCGGCATGTCCATTTGGACAAAACAGTCCATCATGCTCTCATGCAGGCGACGGAACCGGGCCTCATTCTCCCGCAGCTGCTCTTCAATTGCTTTGCGTTCGGTGATATCCTGGATGATGGCGAGAAAATACTGGGCGTTCGCTTCCGAATCTCTGATCAAGGAAATCGTTACTTCGCCCCAGACGATCTGTCCATCTTTCCGCAGGTAACGTTTTTCAACGTGCGAGTAGTCGTCCTCCCCCTTCATGATGGCCATCATTTCAGCCATTCCGATCTGTTTATCATCGGGATATGTGACATCCTGGATCGTTTTTCCAACCAATTCATCCAATCCGTAACCAAGCAATTGCGAAAACGTATGATTATTGCGAATGAAACGTTTATCAAGCCCAACCATAACAATCCCGACCGGCGACATATCGAACGTCTGGCGGAACAAGAGTTCACTCTCGCGTAGGATTTCCTCCGCCCGCTTGCGCGCGGTAACATTCTCATGCGAAATAACCGCCCGTCGAGGACCATCGCTCTGAAACGGCGTGACATGCCCGATAAACCAGCGCTTCATATCCGGCGAATGGCAAGGGTACTCCATCTCAAATGAAGCACGCGAGCCGTCAAGCACCTGCCGAATGGCTTCGCCAAAGGGAGCGGCCTCTTCCGATTGCTCACCCTGCGCAGAATCACAAACAGAGATATAGTTGGTTCCCTCAGAAACTGCGCGCGGGTCGATACCGTTTTGTGCTGCAAACTCGCGATAGGCTTTGTTTGTGAGGACAATCTCACCACTGGCGTTAATAACCGCAATGTGATTCGACAGGCCATCCAACACGGATATCAGAAACTGTTCGGATTCTCTCAGCGCTTCTTCGGCCTGTTTGCGTTCGGTGATGTCCCGGATGATCATGCTCGTCCGGTCGCGGCCATCATGGTCCCTGAAGGTCGAACTGGCAACCTCGCCAACGAAGGTCTGGCCATCTTCACGGACAAAATCGAGCTCCCCGACGAAGCGGCCGGTACGGAGCTGTTCCTCCAGCGCCAGCGACGGGCGCGGATCGGAGAAAGCGACAATGCCGTTCCGCCCTGTCTGGATGATCTCCTGTTCACTGCACCCGAACATCCGGCAGGCGGCCGGGTTGGCCGAATAAACACTGCCATCCGGCATGGTCAGCAGCAGGGCATCCTGCATGGATCCTGAAATGCGCGCCAGCAAGTCACGTTCCTGACGCAACGCCTGTTCCCACTCTTTCCGCTGGCGTTGCCGGTCAAGCTGCAGCCCAAGCAGGACGGTCCCGACCGGGTAGATCAAGATGACAGGAACCAGGATCGTCTTGAGAACGTCCCATCCGATCTCGCGTGGCAGAACGAATGTCCACAATAGCATGGTGATATGGACGAGCAGACCGAACCCATAGAACCCATACCAGCGAGGCGATACCTTGCGTTTCTTGAGAAAATAGCTCCAGGCCACACCAAGCATGGACGATGTGAGGATGACACCAACGCCCATCAGGGTCCCGGCTCCGCCCTGGAGGACGCGCAGCAGAACGGTCATGAACGATGCGATCAAGGTGGGGATCGGACCGAAGAATACGCCGGTGAGGCTGAGCAGGATGGAGCGTGTATCGAAGATGACCCCGGCTGAAAAACGCCAGGGCATCAGCATGACAGCTATCCCGATCAAACCGACCAGGAGGCCGGTCAGGATATTCCAAAGCCAGCGCCGGGTGGTTTTTTGGTTTGGAAGGGAGTCGTAGAGCAGCGCCAGTGCCAGGAGCAGCGCCGCATTATTGATCAATCCCATGAAAGTGTCGGCATTCATCGGAAAATTCCTCCCGGGGCACGAGCCAGCCTGGCGTAAAGATCAATCCATGGCCGGATCCACTCTGCACCCTGAACCGCCTGTGATTGGCCGCGGTCATCCACTCTCAGACGGCTGGTCATCGGTCGAAGCCCAGCAGCCGGGTGGAATTGGATACCAGGTCTGTATATGATTGCAGTCTACAAATCAACCAAATCCTCACAAAGTGACCTTTCCTGGCGGTCTCACCCGCATATCCCAGGCGGGCTTGCCTGGTGCAGATGCCGGGCCAGCCGGTTCGAATCGGGAAAAAACGGTCGGTTCACAAAAGGCCCGGCACCGCAGGCTTTTTCTGGTATCGCCTGCGCACCCGCCTCCATGCTTCCGAGGGTTGTTCTGGGGTGGCTTTCTTGTTTTTCTCCCGGCTCAAAAAGAATGCCAGGTCTTCGAGTAGACCAGACACGGGCTCCTCGGGCCTGGCATGCACAATGGGTTGGCCATAATTGATCGCCGGAACGAAAGAGTCGGGTGAATAGGGAATGGTCAGCGTGATCGGACGGCCCAACGCGGTTTGGATTTTCTCCTTGTTCAGTCCGTGCTGCGGGAAGATCGCGTTAAGGATCAGCTTGACCTTGTCCTCCGGATAACCCAGGCTGGCGTACGTATCCAGGGCGATCTTGAATGCCCGAACCGAGGCGATGTCCGGTGAACCGGCGACCAGAACGATGTCCGACCGGTCCAGGGCCTGCAAGCCGATGCCGCTGAAGTCATGCGGTAGATCGGCGACAATGTAATCGAACTGGCCGGCGTACTGGTCGAGGGCAGCCCCCAGGGTTTCGGGTGCCAACATTTCCGCATCCAGCAGGGACGCCGGCGCAGGGACAAAGGAGATCCCACTTTCGTGCTTGCTGAGGATCGAACCCAGCACATCCGCGTCCAATCCGTCGGGCGTCATGCCGGAGATGTCGGCCCAGGTGCGCTTCAATGTCATGTTGAGCATCAAGGCAACCTGTCCGGCGGTCATCGCCAGATCGACCAGCAGCACGGGCGTATGCCAGAGGGCGTGCAGGCTGACCGCCAGATTCACGGCAATGCTGGATGTGCCCACGCCGCCGCGCAGGCTGTGAACCGCGATCATGCGGGCTTTTTCGGCTGGTGCAGAAGTCGCCTGCGTGACCTGTCGGAGTGCCTCGAGCCGGCGCACCAGAACGGATACGCGCGCCTCCAGCTCGGCCGGCTCGAACGGCTTGGTCAGGAAATCATCCGCGCCGGCCTCGAAGGATTTCAACTTGTCCTCCAGGCCGGTCTGGGCCGTCAGGACCAGGATGGGTGTTTGCGCGAACTGCGTTTCCCGGCGCAATATCTTTGCCAATTCGTATCCCTGAATATCGGGCATCATCACGTCCGTGATGATCAGGTCCGGCAGATGCTCGTGCGCCTTTTCGATGCCCTGACGGCCGCTCTCCGCGAACACAAGCTGGTATTTGTCCACGGGCAATGCCCGGGCGATCATCTTCAGGTAGATCGGGTCATCGTCAATCACAAGGAGCTTAATCATCCGCGTGCTCCTTCCTGGACAGGTCGGATTTCATGTAGGAGAGCAGGCGTCCTGCTTCGGTTTGTATCCTGTCGACCAGAACCTGAGCGTCATGAAGGTCGGCCTTCCCCGCCCGCATTTCAAGTTCCGCACACACGGATGAAAGAGGATTTGCCCCGAAAGTTGCAGACACCCCCTTCAGACTGTGAGCGTGATGGGAGAGGGCTTTTGCATCCCCGACCTTCAAAGCGATCCCGAATTGCTCCAGACGCCCCGTCATATGTTCCATGAAATCCTGGCACATCTCATCGAAGAACTGGCGATCATTGCTGAAATGAGGTAATGCGACGGCAAGGTCCATGGGCGATTGGTCGAGAGGCGCGCCGGTCCCGGCAGGCACGCCAGCGGAGTGGAACGCCTGCTGGTCATCACCCTGCCCATCGAATAGGTCCGAGGCGATCGGCAACTGGCTCGAAACGATCTCCCCGGGCTCGACCTGATAACTCATTTCATCCACCGGCTGGAGAGGTTTCGTCCCGCTTTTCCCTTTCGGGTGGGCAAAACGCCCCAGGATCGAAAGGAGCATTTGGGGCTGGAGAGGTTTGGAAACATAATCGTCCATGCCGGCTTCCAGACAACGTTCGCGGTCGCCTTTCAAGGCATGCGCGGTCATGGCAATGATCGGGATCTGCCGGCCAGCCGTTTCCGATTCACGAATGCGCCGCGTGGCTTCGAAGCCGTCCATTTCCGGCATCTGGACATCCATCAGGACGGCGAAATAGCTGCCCTTCCGGGCCTGCTCCACCGCCTCACGTCCGTTCTCGACCACATTTACCCGATATCCGGCCTTTTGAAGCAGGATGGCCGCCAGTTTCTGGTTGACCGGATTGTCCTCGGCCAGGAGCACCTTCTCCCCCTTGCCCCGGAATTCCTCCACTGCATGCCGGGTGATGAGCTGGCCGGTCCCATCCCTGCGCGGCTTCTGCCCCAGCACCATGCTGACGACTTCGCTCAACATATGCTGCTTGACCGGTTTGACCAGGTACCCCGAGCATCCCAGGGATTCGAGCCGGGATGCATCCCCGCGCCGGCCCATGGAGGTCAGCATGACCACCCGCACCTCCGCCCCGACCGGCAGGCGCTTCAATCCCGTCAACGTCCGTTCTCCGTCCATGCCCGGCATTTGCATGTCCAGCAGCATCACCTGATACGGATCGCCGGCTGCGTGTGCAGCCTGGACCATTTCCAGCGCCTCCTGTCCGCTCTCTGCGACGGCTGCCCTGCAGCCATAGGCCGAGATGGATTTGGTCAGGATCATCCGGTTGGTGGCATTATCGTCCACGATCAGGATATGCACGTTCTGGAGATCGACGCTGCCCATCGTTGGTTCCTGGTCGGCATCGAACTGCTTCTTAAAACTGACCGTGAACCAGAACGTGCTTCCCAGGCCTTCCACGCTGTCCACTCCAATGCTGCCCCCCCATGGCTTCGACCAGTTGCTTGCAGATGGTCAGGCCAAGACCCGTGCCCCCATACTTGCGTGTGGTCGAGCTGTCCACCTGGGAGAAACGTTCGAAGATGGCCTCCTGCCGCTCGCGAGGGATCCCGATGCCCGTATCCTGGACAGAGAACCGGATCTCGACATCCCGCTCCGGGTTGGACATCAACTCCGCATGAATGATGATCTCCCCCTTTTCCGTGAATTTGATCGCATTTCCAACCAGATTGACCAGGATCTGCCGGAGGCGGCCCGGATCCCCGAGCAGCTTCTGCTTCACCTCGGCCGAAACCAGGCATGCCATTTCCAGACCCCTCTCCTGGGCCCGGCGGGCCATGGTAGAGGCCACATCCTCCACCACGTTGCGCAAGTCGAAGGGGATCTCTTCGAGTTCCAGGTGCTTGGCTTCGATCTTCGAGAAATCGAGGATATCGTTCAATAATGACAGGAGCGCCTCTGCGCTTTGCAAGGAGACGGTCAGGTAGTCACGCTGCTCCGGGGTCAGGTGCGTATCCAGGGCCAGTTCCAACATCCCGATCACGCCATTCATCGGGGTGCGGATTTCGTGGCTCATGTTGGCCAGGAACTCGCTCTTGGCATGGCTGGCTTCCTCGGCCTGCTGGCGAGCTTTGACCAGCTCGGTAATGTCATGGTAGATCCCCAGGGCGCCGACCTTTTCCCCGGACACGATGACAGGAACGCCGAAGATCTCCACATCCACGAGCGAGTCGTCTTTCTTTTTCCTTTTGCCGATGGCATGGACCAGTTCATGCATCGCCATCTGGGTGTATTTCTCCGCCTCTGCCACCATTTCCCCGGTCGTTATTAGGGCATCGATCCCGACCCCGACGATCTCATCCTCTTTGTATCCGAAGAGCTGCTGGAAGGTCTGATTGGCGGTCGTGACCTTTTCGTTCTTGTCGAGCACCACGATGGCCGCCGGACTGTTCGCGATGAGGGCTTCGAAGAATTTCTTCTGGTGGGCGAGCTTCTGCTCGGCCTGTTTTCGGGCCGACACATCATGAAAGACCAGGATCTCGCGCGGGGATTCCCCCTCGACGATAAAGGGGTACGACTTCAGATCATAGCAGTCCCGAATGGATGCAGAGACGGAGTCCGCAGAAGCCACCGGGAGGGATCCACCCACTTTCGGATCCGCAAGGATCCCCGACAATGACCGGCTGATCCCTTCGAAGGATTGACCGGGAAAAAGCCTGTCAACGGCCGCATTGCACTTCAAGATGATGCCATCAATATCAGTGACCAGGATCGGATCTGAAACCGAGTTGAAGATCGATTCCCATTCCTGCTCCTCCTTGCGGATCGTTGCTTCGATCCGGTTTTTTGCCTCGATCTCAGTTCGAAGAAGGGTGTTCGCCTGGCTCAGCTGGCTGGTCCTTTCCTCCACCGTCCTCTCAAGGTTTTCACCTACCTGGATCAGGCGTTCCTCCCGCACCCCCACCAGGTAAAAAGCCAGGCCGAGAAACACGGGCGCAGTATCGATCATCCACAACAGCGGCTGGGTTCCCTGCGCCTGCAGGAAGGATTGGAATACGATCGCGTTCCCGGTTTGGAGGATTTCCATGAATGTGCCCGTGATGGGAAAACAGATCCCCAGAAGGATCCCCATGAACAGGAAACTCAGCCTCTTCGATGCCAGTCTCGCGGGTCGCATATATCGCTCCTGGTTCAAGTCCTCATGGGCCGCAGGCAGTCCCGGCCGGCAGCTTTGGCATCGTACAAGGCCTGGTCTGCCTGGGAGATCAGGATCTCGATCCTGTCCGGACAGGGGTCTCCGGTGTTAAAACCCGAAACCCCGATGCTGACCGTGATGGCCAGCTGCCCGGCCGGCATGGCGGTCCGCGTTTCCCTGATCCTGCGTTGCAGCCGGTCGCCTGTACGCAGCGCATCATCAAGACTGGTTTCCGGCAGCAGGGCGATGAACTCCTCCCCACCATAGCGTCCGAACAAGTCCACCGAACGCAGGTTGCGCTGACAAACTTCCACCAGGGTGGAAAGGACCTCATCCCCGACCTGGTGACCGAACCGGTCGTTGAACGCCTTGAAATGATCGATATCGATCATCAGCAGGGACAGAGGTCGTTGATAGCGTTGTACGCGTTCCAGTTCCTGTTCAGCCAGGTGCAGGAAATGCCGGCGATTGTAGCAGCCCGTCAGTGGGTCAAGGTTGGCGAGCTTCTGAACCTTTTCATATAAACTGACCCGCTCCGAAATATCCGTGGCCACCAGTACGACCCTGGCTTGACTTTGCGGCCCGCTTTCCATCAGGGAAAGGTGCGCCTCGAACCAGCGCTCCTCCCCATTCAGGACCGGGATGCGGTATTCCACCACCCGGGTCTTGCCGCTCAGGATCACCTGTCGGATAGCGGAGAGGATGACGGCTGCCGCCTCGGGAGGCAGGGTTTCATCGATCCGCCGCCCGAGCAGGTCGACCGCCCGGGCGGCCAGCAAAGTCTCTTCATTTGCCAGGACCTCGATGTACTTGCCATTCCCGTCGTATACGAATGACAGGTTTGGCAGGGCATCGATGAAGGCCTTCAACTTCCTTTCCCGTTCACGCAGGAGCTTCTGGGAACGGCTCAACGCCGCAACGCGTTCGGCCAGGTCAAGGTTGGCCTGTTCGAGTTGGACTTGCAAATTGTGGATCGAAAGGTGGTTTTTCACCCGGGCGAGGACTTCCTCAATATCGAATGGCTTCAGGATGTAATCCACGCCCCCGGAACGGAACGCGCTGATCTTGTCGTCCAGATTGTCCAGTGCACTGATGAAGATGACCGGCAGGTCGCGCGTCTCTTCCTGCTCTTTCAGAGCGGCGATCGTGGCGAAGCCGTCCAACTCCGGCATTTGGATGTCAAGCAGGATCAGGTCAGGTGAGAGGCTGCCGGCAAGTTCGATCGCGGAGGCGCCATCCTTCGCCGCCGTAACCCGATACCCCGCATTGACCAGGATGCGCGACAACAGTTTGCGGTTTTCAGACGTGTCATCGACGACCAGGATCGTGCTGTTTTCGACAGGATTCATTGTAAAAAAGCATAAACGACTTGCCGAATACGGGTCTTGTTTTCATTTTCCTATCACAACACACGCATGCCAATGGGGGGAAACCCTAAACGGCCATGCACAGACACCGGGGAAATACCGACAGGTCTATGGGGGCCAATCCGCCCCCCTTCTGGGGGAGAGCACGACTGGGTGCCAACCTCGGGGGGTGGAATAATGTATGCACGAAGCCAGAAAAGGCCATCCTGTGAAGAAGTTGATTGTGCTCAGTCTCCTAGTTGTGCAACTCCTGGCGGGCAAGTTCTCCGCCGTTCAACCTGCATCTCCTCCGATGTCTGCGGTGTCAACTGGGTGGAATTATCCGCCCGAGAACCCACCCACACTGATCGTACAGGCCACAGGCCTTGACCCGGTCGACGAGAACGGGATCGCCTCGACAGCAGCCTCCGCCCGTGTTCCCCACCCGGGAACGGCGCCGCTCTTTGGAAATCCGGCCGGATGCCCTCCCGCGGCTCCGGCAGACTTCACTCCCGATGCCATGCTGGCCCAGGTCCAGGCCGACCTCGGGACAACCTACTCCCTGGCGGCCCGCCGCCAGGCCTACATCTGGAACGGCCCGCTTGGCACGATGCTGAATGTCAGCGACGATCCCTTCGTTTATGAATTCGAGTTCAATGAATTCCAGCATCCGCTGACCTATCTGGGCGATGAAGTTGCCACCATCTTCCTGGTCAATGGGTTCACGGTCTGGTTCCGAGCGTATGGAGGCATGTTCCGCCTGCTGGCCGTCCCGCTGACACCGGGCGTGCTCGGCTCGCCATGGGCGAACTACGTCACCGGCTACTGGGATCCCGCTGCCCGGCCGGTTGACGACCGCATCTACCCGGTGATGCACAAGCTCCCCTGCCGCTGGATGGTCGAGGCCGGATATGCCAGCCAGGAAAACCTGGAGCGGACCTTCCCGCTTGACTGGCACATCCCCGATTATCTATCCGCCGGGCGCCAGTACCTGGCCTATGACTGCGCCGAAGCCAATCGCATCTCGCAGGAAGTGATCGGTTACTGGGACGTCTCCTCGATGTGCGGTCCGCTCACCTGGCGCATCCTCAAGGACGTCGACGGATTCCCCTACCGCATCGGCAGCTGGTACGCCACCGATTTCGCCTTTACCGGCGCCAATCCGCGCTGGAGCGGCCAGCCCTGGTCCAGCTTCGACCCGGACACCTTCGATCTGATCCGCACCGAGACGCCCATGCCCGGTTACGATTTCGCCCGCCGCGGCGACCTGTTTCCCGGAGACATCGTCTACTCCTTTACCACGATGTACTACATCCCCGGCGACCCGCGTTTCGACCACATCTTCCTGGTCGCCGCGCTGGCCCAGGACGGGGGACGCCTGGCCGTGACCAACATGATCGGCCTGGGAGACTGCGCCATCTCCGAAGTGACCCTGTATACCCCGGGGAACCGCACCGCCGGAACGATCAACCACGAATGGAACAACGGCGGCTACGGCCTGACCGGCACGACCGGTTTCGACATCTTCCGCTGGAACTGGGTCAGCTACCACATCAACGGCGTCGCGAGCGAATACACCGTCCGCTGGGGTGACACGCTCGAGACGATCGTCTTCGATTGGAAGGTGGACCCGCAGGCCCTCCTGCAGGTGAACGGTTTCGCCCCGGACGTCCAGCTTCTCCCGGGCCAGGTCATCCAGCTGCCGGTCCCCGAGGCCTTTGCACCGGTCCCATCCATGCAGGAGGCGTCACTGGCAGGCAGCTGACCCGTCCGAGAAGGAATGGATGGGGGAAAACACCATCCCGGAATGGACGAAAATCCACTGCACATACGGGGAAAGCATGACTGGGGTTGGGCCCACGCGGGTGGAATAATGACCTCATCGTACCGGCAATCCGACAGGGAGTCCGTATGCCAAAACTGTTCAAGCTCATCCCCCCGGCCATCTTTTTGATGACACTGCTTTTCAGCGCCGATGCGTATTCCGCCTCCAACAGCGCTATCCGTTCCGGGGAAGGCAGCCTCCCGATCAGCGGTTGGACGATCAGCCACATCCATTACCTCTACGCCAATCGGCCGGACCTGCTGGCCGCCGTCGAATTCGACCTCGACCAGCCCGCCGCCAGCGTTCAGATCCGCCTCTCGGGCGAGGAGAGCGTCTTTTATTCCTGTGCCCAGACCGGGGACAACCACTGGGTTTGCGGGACCGGGCCAGGCCTGCCGGTCTCGGAAATGAAGACATTGGTAATCACCGCCGCCGGAGTCGATGACTGACCATTGCTCCTCGCTTTATCCTGGTCATAAAAGACCCGTGCGCCGGGCCGAGGATTTTCGTTCCAGGCCGTTCCGGAAAATGGATCCTGCCTTATTCACTCATGGCGATGCGTTCCAGAACCGGCGGAGCTGCCGCACTGCGAAAGGCAGTCACATCGATCCGCCCGAGCAGGAAAACCGCCGCCGCCAGCATCAACGCCTCGATGGCGAACACGACCAGGTAACCGGCCATGGGATCCGCACTGGCAGCCGTGACCAGGTCCCGCACCACCCCGCCCAGCACCGAACCGGTCAGGCGCGAGAGCGCGTTGGAAAAGCCCCATGCGCCGATGAACAAGCCGGCCTGCCCCGGCAGGGTCAGATCGAACATCAAGGCCAGGTTGGCCACAGTGGATAGACCGGTCCCCACCCCGAGCAGGGTCACGCCCAGGTAGAAGACTCCGGCGTACCGCAGTCCGCCCCCCGCCAGGATCAGCAGAAAACCGGCCAGCGCGCCCAGGTTGCCGGCCTGTGCCACGACCCGGCGCGGCAGGCGTCGTTCCAGCGCCCCGGCGAGCAGGATGGCGATCAGGACAAAACCGCCCCACAGCGAGGTCAGGCGCGTGGTCTGGGTCACCGTCCAGCCGAAGGCCTCGGCGGCAAAGGGTTCAAGCAGCACATCCTGCCCGAGGATGGCCGCCAGGAGCAGCAGCAGGTAGACGAAGAAACGGCGCGCCTGGGAATTGGCCAGAATGGCCGCCGACATCTGCCGCAGGGTCGGATTGTGTGCACCGGGAACAATCGAGGCTGCCCGCGGTTCAAGGCCGATCAGGCCCAGCCCGCCCAGGACAAGGGCCGCCAGGCCGACGGTCCGGAAGGCGGAGGTCAGCGCCGCGGGTGTGTACGGGTCGACCATCCGGCTCAGGCTGATGGCGGTCAGGATGATGCTGACGATCATCATGAACCACATCGTCGCGATGGTCCGGCCGCGGCCCTGCTCCCCGGAAAGCTCGGAGGCCAGCGCCAGGTAGCAGACGGCCGACAGGTTGTAGCCCATGCCCCAGGCCAGGAAGGGCAGCACCCCGCTCAGAATGCCGGCCGCTCCGCCCTCGGCCAGGCGGTAGGCCGCCCAGGGGGAGATGATCACGCCCAGGACGCACAGCAGCAGTCCCAGCAGGATGTACGGCGTCCTCCGCAGACCGAACCACGGATGCCGGTCCGAGAAGGCGCCCACCGCCACCTGCAGCGGGGCAAAAAGATACGGCAGGGAGGCGAGAATGGCCACCAGGGCCGCCGAGAGGGCCAGTTCGCGGATCATCACCCGGTTGAGGGTGCTGTTGATCGGGACCAGGGTCATGGCAACCGCCACGTGGATCAGGCCGAGTCGAATGCGCTTCAGAGTCATTGCTCCCAATCCTACCAGGGTTTCATAAAAGCAGGCTTAATCTGCCGAGTATTCCGGGGCGCACAGCATCCCGGATGCACTTGCCGGTTCCGGGAACTGCCGCTATACTCACTCAGTGAGTATCCATGCCTGATCCTGCCTCCCGCCGCCTGCACCTGCCCGAATACGCCCTGCTCGGATTCCTCCATCTGGGACCCGCCCACGGCTACGAACTCCACCGCCGGATGAGCGCCGAACTTGGCGGCATCTGGCGCATCCGCCAGAGCCAGGCGTATGCCGTCCTGAAGCGCCTGGAAAAACGCGGCCACCTCTCCGCCTCCCGGATCGAACAGGAAAAACTGCCGCCCATCCAGGTCCTGAAAGTCACCCCGGCCGGGCGAAAACACTTCGCCGCCTGGCTGGAGACGCCCACCGCCAGCAGCGTGCGGGCGATCCGTCTGGAATTCATCACCCGGCTGTACTTCGCCGAAAAACTTGCCCCGGACTCCGTCCTGCAGAGGATCGAGGAGCAGGCCGCCTCCGTCCGGGCGACGCTCGAACGTCTCGAACTGAGCCTGCACTCGGCCGCGGGAAACGGGAAGTTCTCCCGGTTGAGCCAGCAATTGCGCATCCGCCAATTGCGATCGACGATCGCCTGGATCGAGGCATGCCGCCAGGAATTCGAGGCGGGGAAGGTGGAAGGATGAGAACTGCATCCGCACTCGTGCTGCTCGCCGCGCTCCTGCTGGCCGGCTGCGCAGCCGCCCGGCCCGACCCGGAGATCCAGCCGCGGGCGCTGACGGTCTTCGCCGCCGCTTCGCTGACGGATGCCTTCACGCAGATCGGGGCGGAGTTCGAATCCACCCATCCCGGGGTGACGGTCGTTTTCAATTTCGCCGGCTCGCAGGCGCTGCGCACCCAGCTGGAACAGGGCGCAGCCGCGGATGTCTTCGCCTCCGCCAGCCAGGCGGAAATGGAGGCCCTGATCGCTGCCGGCCTGGTCGCTCCGGATGCAGCGCAGACCTTCCTGACCAACCGCCTGCTGGCGATCCTGCCAGCCGGGAACCCGGCCGGAATCGAGACCCTGCAAGACCTGGCCCGCCCGGGGGTCAAGCTGGTCCTGGCGGCAGAAGAAGTGCCCGCAGGGAAATATGCCCGCCGGGTGCTGGAAAACCTGGACAGCCTGTACGGCCCAGGGTATGCGCAGGCGGTCCTGTCCAACGCGGTTTCCCTCGAGGAGAACGTCCGCCTGGTGCTGACCAAGGTCGAACTGGGCGAAGCGGATGCCGGCATCGTTTATGTCTCGGATGTCGTCAACGCCCCCGGTCTGTCCTCCCTGCCCATCCCGGACGAATACAATCTGACCGCCACCTATCCGATCGCGGCCCTGGCCGCCGCGCCCGAACCCGACCTGGCAGCCGAGTTCCTAGCCGCCGTGTTTTCCCCCCGGGGGCAGGCCGTGCTGCAGGCGTGGGGCTTCACACCGGTCCGGCCATGAATCCGCTGCACGCCTTCTTCCGCCCTGCGCAGGGAAAGAGCCGCTCGGACTGGCTCTTCGTCCTCCCCAGCCTGATCCTGCTGGCGCTCTTCGGCCTGCCGCTCTTGGCCATCCTGTGGCGCTCGCTCGGGGACGGATTTTTCCAGCACGCCTTCGAACCGGCCGCGCTGGCGGCCCTGCGGCTGAGCCTGCTGGCCAGCAGCCTGTCCACCCTGCTGTCGGTGGCGGCCGGGATGCCGCTGGCCTACATCCTGGCGCACTGGAAATTCCGCGGCAAGACCGCCCTGGAACTGCTGGTTGACCTGCCGGTCGTCCTGCCGCCCTCCGTGGCCGGACTGGCGCTGCTGATCGCTTTCGGCCGGCAGGGGATCTTCGGCCGAGGGCTGGCCCTGCTCGGCATCCAGTTGCCATTCACCACCGCCGCGGTGGTCCTGGCGCAGATCTTCGTCGCCGCGCCGCTCTTCGTCCGCTCGGCCCGCACCGGGTTCAGCGAGATCGACCCGCAGTTGGAGGAGGCGGCCTACGTCGAAGGTGCCGGGGACGTCCAGCTGCTGTGGCACGTCATGCTGCCGATGGCCTGGCGTTCGCTTCTAGCCGGCGTCATCCTGACCTGGACGCGCACCTTGGGGGAGTTCGGCGCCACGATCCTGTTCGCCGGCAACCTGCCCGGCCGCACCCAGACCATGCCGCTGGCGATCTACCTGGGCCTGGAACGCGACCTGGGGGTCGCCCTGGCTCTCTCGATGCTGCTGGTCTTCGTTTCGCTGGTGCTGCTGGGGACTTTGAGACGGCTTGAGAAGAAAAACCGCTCCCTGACCGCCTGATAAAATATCCGCCTGCAGGCGGACATTTTATGATGTGGGGGATCATCCCCGTCTTCCCATGTGACCCTTGTGCAAGTGCTGGTCCACCGGTTGATCGGTATCGTCAAAGCCGGAAAGGACGATCAAAAGGCTGGCGGTCAACTTGCCTGTATTCCGCCAGCGGTGACTAAGGTGGGCAGCGAATAAAAGGCTGTCACCGGGGTTGAGCGGATAGCAGGTCTCTTCCACTTCATATTCAACGTTGCCACCAAGGCAATAAACGAACTCGTGGCCCGTGTGCACCATCGACGCCGTTCCGCTGTCCGCACCCACTTCCAGCGTCAGGACGAACGGCTCGACCCGCCCGACGAATTTCTCGCCGCCGCGCCCTTCCCACTGTCCGCGCACGATCGGGAACGTGGGTCCCTGATGTGTCCGCATGTGAACGATCTCCAGGCGCTTGTCCTCGCTGCCGAAGAAAGTTGTCACCGGCACATGCATTGCGTCCGCGAGCTTGTACAGGGTACTGACGGAAGGGGAACTCATGCCCCGTTCGATCATGCTCAGGGCATTGGCCGAAAGACCGCTTTCCCGGGCCAGGGAACGCAACGAGATCCGGCGGATCTCCCGCAGGCGGCGCAGCCGTTCTCCCAGATCGACAGCTTTCTCATCAACCATGATGTTTCCCGGCAAAAAGGATTTGGTCGATTATACAGGGAAAACCGGGCCATCACACGGAATTGTACAATTTCGCCGTTTCATCCCTTTTACAGTACAAAGAAGGCTGGGGGTATGACAACCTGCAGGAGTTCATTGTGACAGACGGCACATACAGCACCTTCATCACGGGAGTATAGTTTTGCCAGAATATATGCATATCCGAATGTACGAAAGAGATAACCCATGGAGAAATCAACTCTTCAACAGGAAGTCACCCAACTGCATGCCGACATTTGCTCTGCCCTGGCGGAGCCTTCGCGCATCCTGATCCTCTACGCGCTGAACGAGAAGAACTATACGGTGAACGACCTGGCCAGCACGACCGGGATGCCCCAGCCCACCGTCTCACGCCACCTGAAAATGTTGCGCGACCGGAATCTAGTCGAAGCGATCCGCCAGGGCATGAACGTGGAATACCGCCTGGCCGACCACCGTCTGATCGAAGCCCTGGACCTGCTGCGCGGCGTGATGCGCGACCGCATCACCCATCGCGCCAGCCTGGTGACCGGTCTGGGCGAGATCGAGTAAGCCAGCCAAACCCTGAGCTTATTTTTCACCCATCCAGTTTTCATTCCAAAAGGAGATCTGCAATGGCAAAACCCGAAGATGTGTTCCCTGAAAACGTTCTGAAAGCGATCGGCGGCAAACCGATCTCGAACAAGCTGTCCATGGTCGTCTTCAGCGGCGACATGGACAAGGTAATGGCCGCTTTCATCATTGCCACCGGCGCGGCCGCCTCCGGCATGGAAGTGACCATGTTCTTCACCTTCTGGGGCCTCAAGGCCATTCAGAAGGATAGTGTCATGACCGGCAAGGGCCTGTTCGGGCGCATGCTGGGCGTGATGAATCGCGGCGGCCTGAATGCCATCGGCCCGAGCCGCCTGAACATGGGCGGGATGGGACGCTGGATGTTCAAGCTGATGATGAAGCAGAAAGGCGTCGCCTCGCTGCCCACGCTGTACGACATGGCCGTCGAACTGGGCATCAAAATGATGCCCTGCCAGATGAGCATGGACGTGATGGAATACGACCCGGAGAAGGTCTTCAAGTCCAATGTGACCGCACCGGTCGGCGTGGCGACCTTCCTGGAAGAAGCCAGCGACAGCCGCGTCACGTTGTTCATTTAGCTCAAGAAGATAAGGAGATCATGATGACCACCCTGGACCTGAAAGGCCTTCTGTGCCCGATGCCGATCGTCAAGATGGCCAAAGCCATCAAAGAGGTTGAAGTGGGCGCCACCCTTGAAGCCGTCGCAACCGACCCGGGCGTGATGGCGGATGTACCCGCATGGTGCCGCAGCACCGGCAATGAACTGGTTTCGCTCGACAAGGTGGAGAAGGAATTTCACTTCGTCGTGCGGCGCATGAAATAAAGACTTTCCTCTGGTGGTCCCGTTCGAGACCGAGCGGGACCCCATCTCTTCCTTGACAGGTATCTCATGAGTCTGCTTCTCTTAACCCAACTCCTGGCTGCGGCCGCCCTGCTCTTCTGCCTGGCCGCCTTCGCCGTCCGCCTGCGCCGTTTCCTGAGCCTGGCACGGCCCGCGGACCGATCGCAGCCGCGCGGCAGCGTCGACGCCGGCGTGGCCTACGCCCTGACCCTGGGGATGATGCCCTGGGCCAAGGAAAGCACCCGCCGCCACGCGCTGGCTTATCTGCGCGGCGTGGGCTTTCATGTGACCGTTTTCCTCTGCCTGGCCCTGCTGCTAATCAGTCCCTGGCTGGAACTCGTTCCAACCCTGGTACGCAATACCCTGGCGGTCATTACCGCCGCCGGCGCGCTGCTGGCCTTCCTGGGCTTCCTTTCCCGCTTCCTGGAAAAAAGCCTCAAGGCGCTCAGCACCCCGGATGACTACTTCGCCATCCTGCTGATCAGCCTCTTCCTGGCCGCCGGTGCGGCCGCGCTCTGGATGCAAGTCCTCCTGCCGATCTTCTATGTGGTCAGCAGTCTGGTGCTGGTCTACATGCCGTTGGGCAAGATCCGGCACTGCATCTACTTCGCCTTTTCGCGGCTGTTCTTCGGCCGCTTCTTCGGGCGCCGCGGCGTCTATCCGCACAGCCAGCAGGAGGTGATCGCATGACCGAGAAAACCGCCACCGCCCTGGGCCTCCTGCAGAAACAGCTCAACCAGCCCCTCGTGGCTGCCCTCGAGGTCTGCGCCCGCTGCGGGATCTGCACCGAGGCCTGCCATTACTACCAGGCCGAACCGGTCGAAGCGCACATGCCTTCCATGCGCGCCGAGGAGCTGCGCAAGGTCTATCGCAGCGAGTACGACTGGCTGAGCAAACTCTTCCCCGCCTGGACTCGCTCGGAAAAACTGACCGACGAAAAGCTGGCCGCGCTGGCCGAAATGGCTTTTACCAGGTGCACCCTGTGCGCCCGCTGCACGATCAACTGCCCGATGGGCGTCGACACCCCGTTGTTGATGACCTCCCTGCGGGCCATGGCCACCGCCACCGGCAACGCTCCCGAGATCCTCGAGATGCTGGCGGACGCCGCTGTCGAAAAAGGCCGCGACCCCTCCAGCTATCTGGACTTCTTCCTGGACAGCATCAAGGACATGGAAAAGGAACTCCAGGAGTTGACCGGCAACCCGAAGGCAAGCATCCCGGTGCAGAAGAAGGGCGCCAAAAAGTTATACGTCGCCCTGGCCGGCGCGCACACCATCCTGCCCGTCGCGGCCATCTTCGATGCCGTCGGCGAGGATTGGACCCTGTCCATCTTCGAGGCCGCCAACTATGGCGTCTTCCTGGGGGACGCCGCCCGCGCCAAAGCGATCGCCAAGCGCATCGTCGACGAGGCAAACGCTCTTGGCGTGGAGGAGATCGTCATCTCCGAATGTGGCCATGCCTATTACGCCATGCGCTGGACGGCCCCCAACTGGTTCGGTGAGGAATTCCCCTTCCGGGTGCGCAGCATCGTCGATGTCATCGCCGAATACGTCGCCCATGACAAATTGAAGCTCGACCCGACGGCCAACCCCGAGCCGATCACTTATCACGACTCCTGCAACCTGGGCCGCAAGGGCGGCGTGCTCGAAGAGCCGCGCCTGATCCTGAAAGCCGTCACGCCCAATTTCCGCGAGCTGACCCCCAACCGGGAGGAAGCCTATTGCTGCGGCGGAGGCTCCGGCCTGGTCGCCAACCCGGACGTGATCGATCTGCGCATGCTGACCGGCAAGCCCAAGGTCGAGCAGATCCGCCGCTCCGGCGCCACCGCCGTGGTGGCCGCCTGCGAGAATTGCCGGCTGCAGCTCGGCGATCTGAGCACGCACTACGGCGCCGGTTTCGGCGTGACCGCCATCGCCGACCTGGTGGTCAAGGCCATGCGCCTCCCGGGTGCGCAAGGCACGGTCGAGGCAAGCATGACCAACCCGGAAATGGAGTTCGAGAAGGTCGGGAAATAACAGCAAGCACGACGACCTGAAAGTGAAAGGCATCCCGTTTAC